>Ga0307378_10000946_pt1 | contig 48301 bp, 35 predicted proteins | sample UN1MG_FD_202238 | JGI IMG/M metagenome (GOLD analysis project Ga0307378, IMG submission 202238) | Soil microbial communities from Risofladan, Vaasa, Finland - UN-1 | ecosystem: Environmental > Terrestrial > Soil > Coastal area > Acid sulfate soil | place: Finland: Risofladan, Vaasa | collected... | reverse complement strand
ACATACGCTATCGTGCCGGCAGCACCGAGCCCAACAGCGGCAACTACACAGCCCTGGAGCAGCATCGAACCGACGAGCAGAATTATTATAAAGACTTGTTTCTTTCGCATTTTATCTCTCCTTTTTTACCGTACAGGATTTTATATACAACCTGATTTGAGCATATCTGATTCTGACATAACATTTTCGACTCTTTAGCTCTTCCAGATAAGGAAAAACATGATAATTGCAGGAAGTATTTCTCATCAGCAAGATAGATATTATCCTTGTGATTCGTAATATATCCGGAGCGTAGCGGAAATCATCTTGCTGACCGAGTAGTTCTCCCTCAAATATTGCTGCGCATTTCCGGCGAGCTGACGTGCGAACTCTCGCCTGTCCAACAGCCGTTGCAGAGTACGCATGAAACTAATCTCGTCGTTTGGATCAAATACAACAGCCGTCCGGTCCTCAATTATCAGGTCATCAACTCCACCCGTGCACCCGGCAACAGCGGCACCGATACTCATCGCCTGCAATAATACAGGATCAAAAGCAAAATTGGGCCGAGTCTGAATGAATATGTCGCCCGCAGCAAGAACCGAACGCCAGGACAATCGCCGCGGCACAATGCTGACAATCTGCAGAAGACCCAATGCAGACAGCAATTTCCACACTTGTCTCTCTGCCCGCCCCCCTCCTACTATCACTGTCATAAATTCATAGCCGTCAATCAGTAAATGCCTGATTACACTAAACAATATTTCAAAGTCGTCAGCCTTTTTCATAGGATCAGCTATCACCATAGTCGCAAGCCGGGAGGGATCAGAAAAACATCCACTGCTTTCCGCCACGAACGTCCCTATATTAATCCGTTCAGTTCGGTCGGCAAAACGAGGATGAACGCTTATCATATTCTCGGCCACACTTTTTGCCGGAACAATGATTCTTTCACAATACCTTGATGAAATGGAGAGATGGCTCCATCGCTTTTGCAGCGAATTTACCATCAATACGTAAGGTAAATCTAATCGATGAGCCAATTGCTTTGTAAGTGACGCCTTGCTTTCACAAAGACAGTGTAGAATAGTAGGTTCGAATTTAGCAAGCCGCTCAGTAAGAAGCCTGATATTTATATGCCCCAGGAAAGGTAAATCAATAATCGGATAATTGATAACCTCAGCAATGCCGGTAAAAACAGTTCCTGGATTGAAGCCCGGCGGACAAATCAAAGCTGCTGGAATCGACTTATCCGCCAGGCCAACCAGTAGATGCTGCAGGAATATCGAATACTCGCAGACAGTATGCTCCGATGCAATCAGAGCTACCCGAAGCGATTTCTTTTTGCCATTTTCCGATATCAAGTACTTTTACCCTTATTATTTAAGTTGCGCGATATTTCGGCAATATATTATCGCAACAACATACTTTTATCCATTGCAAATTTCTTCATTATATAGCATACTTGTCAATAATCTGAAGGCAGGAGCGAGCACATAAAGTCTTAAAGTTATTCTCATTATAAAATTACTCTACGAATCTTTTTTTTCAGTTACCTTATAGTAGTCTGTCATGATTGATTCTGTAGCTTGTCATTCCCGCGAAGAGCCTGCCCTGAGCGAAGCCGAATGGGCGGGAATCCATTTTTTCCCCATCCCGGAGTCTTAGTAAAGAGTAAATCGCTGTTACTTAGCAAAATTCCATCACTACAAGCGCACATATTAAATACAATTGGTGCAAGAACAGTTGTGAGTTCAATTTTTTTTCTGTTGATGTAATCTGTAAATCAGATTTAGAGAACTTATTTGGTTTTGATCAGTTGGATTTTTTAATAGTTAGGATTAATCCACTAATTCTATCGAAACGCGCAAGAAAACAAAGTCCTCAACGGCCATCTCCTCAAGGTGCATCATAAAAAAACGCAGTGGATTCGGCCCTTATGTTTGTGGAGCTTGCGTGATTTGCTTTGTCAGGTCGTTCAGCAGAGCGTTCATCTTGGGATTGGTGTCTTTGGCCTGGCTTATTTTGTTATAAGCGTGGATAACGGTCGTATGGTCGCGTCCTCCCAGATGACCGCCGATTTCTTCGAGGCTGTGCCTGGTTAAATTCCTCGCCAAATACATACAAATCTGACGTGGCTCAGTAATACTCTGGCTGCGTTTCCTGCTCTGTAAATCGGTCAGGCGTACATCGAAATGGCCCGTTACCACTTCGATTATGTCGGTTATACTTATGTGCCTGGCTGCTGCCTCGATCTGTCCCTCCAGGGCTGTCTGGGCCAGTTCCAGGTCAATCTCCTGGCCGGTAGTCGTTGCTACGGCGTAAATCGTTGTCAAAGCCCCCTCCAGCTCCCTGATATTAGCTTGTACTTTTCGGGCAATGTATCCTGCTATTTCATCGGTAATGTTCAGGCCCCTAACGTGGGCCTTCTTCTGAACGATAGCGACACGTGTTTCATAGCTTGGGGGATCAATTCTGGTCACGAGGCCCCAATTGAATCTACTTATCAGTCGCTCCTCAAGCGAAGGAATCTTGCCGGGCGGGCTATCGGCGCTGAGAATGATTTGTTTGCCGTTGTTATAAAGGGCGTTAAATGTATGGAAGAATTCCTCCTGGCTGTGCTCACGCTCCCTTAGAAACTGAACATCGTCGATTATCAGCGCATCGACGGTGCGAAACTGGCTTTGAAAGCCGGCCAGATTCCCTTCCTCGATTGCCCTTATAAATCTGTTGACGAAATCTTCACAACTTAAGAACTGGATTACTGCGTTATTAAGCCTTCCCTGGGCTTCGAAACAGACGGCATGTAAAAGATGTGTCTTTCCCAATCCGGAACTTCCGTAGATAAAAAGTGGATTATAAGTATTGCCGGGCGATTGACTTACAGCAACACAACTGGCATGAGCAAGCCGGTTGCTCGGACCAACTACAAAATTTTCAAAAGAATAATCGGGATGTAGCCTGAGACAGGGTTGGCAGCGTCGATCGCTCCTTTCGATTTTTTCGCTGGCGTCAACAGTGAAATCCAGTGTGACAAGATGGCCGGTTATTTGTTGGGCCGCATGAGTGAAACTGTTCTTGCAGTTATCCTGTAAAAACTGCACGGTAGCCTCATCGGGACAGCCTATTCTGAGCGAGCCGCCATCGAAATGCAAGGCTGCCAAATTCTCGAACCACTTACGTGTGTTGGCAGGATCAAGTGCTTTTGCACGCTCAAGTATGTCAGCGAATATTTCTTCAACTTCCGGAGTTGCCACACCGCCGTCCTTTGTGAATCGATGTTCTATGCGAAAAGTAACTGCCCACCAGAACATCCATGTTAGATGATTTCCATTTTGCCCTGTACGAATCACGCATGTGTTTATACTCAAAAAGCGCAGGACGATAGCGGAAATCTAACCAGAACCGCTCAACTTGTCAAAGAAAATTTTTATCTTGTAACAAAAACAGGAAATTGCAACTTCTCCCAACCGGATCGAAAGCGGTAGGCTGCGAAGAATCGCACCAATCATTCGGGAAAACGAAAGTGGCGCGAAATATCGTATTCTATCCGGTTAAACTCATCGACTTTCGAGATACCAGATACCAGATATGAGATACGCAACATTACTCAGTGGGGAGTCACGGAGATTTTTTGAAATTTCACCCGACATTCATCCTAAAATTTCGTATAATATGTAACATATTATGTATGTCGTATATTGTATGTAGTATGGAGAATATTAAATGGAGAACGGAGAATGGAGAATTTTGCCTTTAACCTTTTAACTTTTGCCTTGTTACTTGTTCCTTTGTTTCTTTGTGCCTTTGCTCCTTTGAGCCTTACAAAGCTAAGCAGCTTTGTAGTCATTTGAAAAAACAAAGCCAATTTGCCGGATGGGTAAATTGACGCTACTTAAGTAATGTCAATGGTTTATGGCAATTTAGCGTGATAAGGGCAGTGAAAAAACAAAGCCAATTCAAAGCCAAAACAAAGCCAATTTTAGAATCCCGCCCCACCTCAAAGGTGTGGGAAGCAGAAAGGGGACTTGAAATTATCTCAAATCCCGATACTATCAGGGCTAAGCCGGAACCATTTGGAAGCATAAAAGCAGCTTCTAACGTGAATTAGAATGAATCTTTATAAAAAGGCAAACAAAGATGGGAATCTTCACTAAAACAGCGGGATTTTTCAAAGACAGGTTAGGAAAAACACGTGCTAAAATCAGCTCTTCGCTCTCTTCAGTGCTGAGTCTGGGCAGAAAGATTGATGAACAACTGCTCGACGAGCTGGAAGAAACGCTGATCCGCGATGATATCGGCGTCGAGACAACGGACAAACTCGTCTCAGAACTGCGCGAGGCTTATCGCAGCAAACAAATCGCCACCACCGACGATATTATACCGTTTCTTAAGGAGCACATCAGCAGCTACTGGCCGGACCGCGACAGACAGCTACATCTTGCCAAATCAGGCCCGACTGTTGTCCTTGTTGCCGGCGTCAACGGCACCGGCAAAACCACGAGCATCGCTAAACTCGCCTATATATTCAACAAAAATAATAAAAAGGTCATTGTTGCCGCCTGTGACACATTCCGTGCCGCCGCTGTGGAGCAATTGACAATCTGGGCCGAGCGAATTGGCGTACAAATCGTCAAGCACCAAAGCGGCAGCGATCCGGCGGCCGTTGCCTTCGACGCCTGCGAAGCCGCCCTCGCCAGAGACACGGACATCCTGATTCTCGACACAGCAGGCCGGTTACACACAAAAAAGGACCTGATGCAGCAACTGACAAAAATCCGCAACGTCGTTGCACGCAAAATCCCGGACGCCCCGAATGAGGTCCTGCTGGTTCTCGACGCCACGACAGGCCAGAACGCAATCTCGCAAGCAAAATTGTTCACCGAAGCGATTAACGTTACCGGCATATTCTTAGCCAAACTTGACGGCACGGCACGCGGCGGAATCGTTATCGCCATCAAGGACCAGCTCGATATCCCGGTAAAATTCGTCGGTTTGGGCGAAAAACCGGAAGATATAGCGGAATTTGACCCGGCCACGTTCGTGGAGGCATTGTTTACCTAACGAAACAATTCGGAGGAACGAAAAATGAAAACATCGGCCGCTACAGCATCAAAAGCAGGTTTCATGCTGTTAGCCTGCTTATTCACTATCGTCTTAGCTGGCACAATTTTTGCCGGCGAAAGAATAGTGCAGTACCAGCCAAAGGCCGGCCCGCTGCTCTGGCCCTCTGAGCCTCCCGAGGATATTCCCTTCGAGCAATCCAAAGAACTCATCGGGATATTATTTACCGGCGTGCACAGCGACTATCGAGCCGCCGACACATGGTATCCATCCTGGGCCTCGGATGACAATTTATATTCTCCATGGACGGACGGGCAAACCGACGGCATGAACTCCAGTTCCGGCGGCCCCGATGCGACTACCGGCCAGGCCGTAATGTTCGGCAATGACCCTCTCAATCTCAAAATCAAGGCTCTCGGTACAACCAAGGGCGATCCTCGCCCCTACGAAGGCCGCTATCCCTGCGGCAGTCTCGTTTATAACGGCGTCTGGTATTACGGCACATATTGCCTGGGCCCTTCCGGAAGCGTCATGCACGAGGGCATGAGATGGAATTGGCCGGTATTGGGTCCCATCCCCGGCTTCCGAATCTCCACCGACTACGGCAAAACCTGGACTGATTCTCCACACACGCCGGCCAGTCCCCTTTTCCCCGAACCGGCAAAATTCATGGGCCCGCTAAAAATCGGCTCACCCAAATTCGTAGATTTCGGCAAAAATATGGAACATTCGCCCGACGGCAAAGCTTATCTGGCCGGTTATGGTGCCGAAGAAAACGATCCAAAACCCCGATATGCCAACCTGAGCTGGATATCCGGCGACCAGATTTATCTCACAAGGGTCAGCCCCGGCATCGAAAACATCAACGATGAATCAAAGTATGAATACTTCGCCGGATATAATAATGACGGCAAGCCCATCTGGTCTTATGACTTCGAAGACATCAAGCCTTTGCTGGAATGGAACAATAATATGGGCTGCGTCACAATTACCTATAACGCACCGCTCAAAAAATACCTGATGTGCATAACCGATGGCTGGCCGACCGTCGCGAAGATGAATTCCTATATTCTCGAATCCGATGAGATGACAGGCCCCTGGAAGCTTGTTACATATATGAAGGAGTTCGGCGAACAGGGTTATTTCCTCAATTTCCCGTCTAAATTTATCAGCAAAGATGGATTGACACTTTGGCTGTGCTATTCGGGCAATTTCAGTCAGGGCTGGAATAACATCCGGTTCAAGGCAAAACCACCGGGCAGCCGCTACGGCCTTGTCCTGCAGCAGGTAAAATTGCTTAATCCCGCAATGTACCGGCAGTACAAGGAAAAGCAGAACCAGCAGCAACTGAAGCAGAAAGACCCGCTCAAGAGCAGCAGCAATATCGCTCCGAAAGCCAAAGTAACCGCTTCATCAACCTACAAAAGCTACTCCGCCGAGGCTGCGATTGATGGAGTTGTTGGCGGATACCCGGAAGATATATCAGCCGAGTGGGCCGGCAACGGCGAAAAAGCGTCGGCAACACTGCAATTGAGCTGGGATAAAGCACAAATTATCAACCGCATCTGGCTCTTTGACAGACCCAACACACACGCCGACCAGGTTACCGCCGGGACGCTGATTTTCAGTGACGGCAGCTCGATAAACGTCGGCGAGCTGCCTGACGACGCTTCCGCTGCAAAAGAAATCACTTTCCAGCCCAAAGAGGTCACCTGGCTGAAGTTTGTCGTCACTTCCGTCAAGCCGGAAACCCAGAATATCGGCCTGTCTGAAATCGCAGTTTTCACCGCTGAGGATTGAAAAGCCAAACATTTATGAGGAATAAGGCCCAAAACAAACCGGCTTTCGATGTGTTCCTTTCGCACAACAGCAAGGATAAACCCGCGGTCCGCGCCTTGGCAGCCCTCCTCACCCAACATGTGATCAAAGTCTGGCTCGATGAAGACCAGCTAATCCCAGGTCGCCCGTGGCAACCGCTTCTGGAAGAAGGAATCCGGCAATCACGAACGGGTGCTGTACTCGTTGGGGCCGATGGCCTGGGACCGTGGGAAGATGAGGAAATGCAGGCTTTGCTTAACCTTGCGGTCCTCGAGAAGAAACCTGTCATCCCCGTTCTTCTACCTGGTGCGCCCGGGAAGCCGGATCTACCGGTATTCCTGTCCAATCGTACTTGGGTAGACCTGCGTGCCGGTTTTGAAAAGGAAGGCATCGACAAGCTCATTTGGGGGATCACCGGGAAGAAACCGGATTCGACATCTACGCCCCAGCCGGCACTTGGCTTGAAGATCGCTGTCACACGCCTTCGGCATGGGGCGGATCTCCTCGTTGGGCGTGAAAAGGAGTTGGCTCGACTGGATGCGGTGTGGCAAGATCCCAAGACGCATGTTGTGACTATCGTGGCGTGGGGCGGGGTGGGCAAGACGGCGCTGGTGGTCGATTGGATGGCGAGGATGGCCGGCGACGACTGGCGCGGGGCCGAGCGTGTCTTCGACTGGTCCTTCTATAGCCAGGGTACGAGCGAGACAACCACCGCGTCCGCGGACGCGTTCGTCGCCAAGGCGCTGGAGTTCTTCGGCGATCCCGACCCGAAGCAAGGCTCGCCCTGGGACAAGGGCGAGCGATTAGCACATCTCGTCGCTGAGCTCAAAACGCTCTTAGTGCTGGACGGCGTCGAGCCGCTCCAACACCCGCCCGGGCCGGTGGCAGGCAAGCTCAAAGACCCGGCCCTGGAGGCCCTGCTCATGGGCCTGGCCCAGCATAACGGCGGCCTATGCCTGGTGACCACGCGCGAAGCCGTCACGGACTTGGCGCCCTTTCGTGATACGACAGCACCCGAATGGCGGCTGGAGCAACTGTCCGAAGAGGCCGGTGCGCAACTGCTGTTTCGGGCCGGCGTCACGAGAGCGGGCAAAGCAGAGATAAAAGCCGACGACCAAGAGTTGAAGGACGCGGCCCGCAAAGTCGGAGGCCACGCCCTGACGCTACAATTGTTAGGGCGATATTTGGCGAAGGCCCATAAGGGCGATGTGCGAAAGCGAGGCCTCGTCGGATTCGAGAAGGCGGATGCCAGGATCCAGGGCGGCCATGCGTTCCACGTGATGGGGGCCTACGAAAAGTGGCTGGGCGGCGCAGGCGAAGAAGGCAAGAGGCAATTGGCTGTATTGCATCTTCTGGGTTTGTTCGACCGGCCTGCCGATTCGGGCTGTCTGGCCGCGCTTCGCCGCGAACCCGCCATTGCAGGTCTGACTGAGCCGCTGGTCGGCCTGGATGACGAGGACTGGAACTACACCCTCTCCAATCTCGTTGAGTGCGGCATCATCTCGGCCTATAATAATCAATCCGCAATCGATTGTCATCCGCTCGTGCGCGAGTACTTCGGCAAGCAGCTTCGCGAGAAGAGTCCTGATGCGTGGCGAGAGACGCATCGACGGCTGTACGAGCATCTCAAAGGCAGCATGAAAGATAAGAAACGCCCCACGATTGAAGATCTCCAGCCGCTCTGCCACGCTGTCGTCCATGGCTGTCTGGCGGGCTTGCATCGAGAAGTCTGGAGTCAGGTCTACTTCCCCCGCGTGGTAAGGAGACGCTATTATGTGAGAGATCAACTGGGCGCGCTAACCACAGATATGGCGCTTCTCTCCTGCTTCTTCGCAAGACTTTGGGATGAACCCGTGGCTAAGCTGACCAAATCTGCAACAGCTTATGTGTTATTCTGTGCCGGTTTGGATTTGCGCATGTCGGGCCGATTGACTGAGGCTGTGCCGCTGCTTGAGGCAGTTCGCCGAGATTACTGCTGTTCGAGGAATCTGCGTCACTGGGCTGCAAGGGCTGCCCGTCATCTGGCGATGACCTACGTAGTCATAGGAGACCTCAAAAAAGCACAAGCCAGAGCGAATGAAGCGATCACCCTTTTGACGCGAAGGAGAGACTCCTTCGACAATGTCGCGGCCAGAGCTGCTCTCGGTACCATTCTCTACCACAAGGGCAAGCTTGCCCAATCCGAGAAGTGGTTTAAGCGTGCCGAACGGCTTCAGAAGCGGAATGCCCCTATACAGCCCCTGTTGTTCCGCCTCCAAGGGTATCGCTACTGTGAGTTGCTTCTTGCGCTGGGCCAATATGATGATGTCCTCCGACGCTGCCGCGAGACCCAGAAATGGCGGGAACAGCGCACCTTCTTGGTGGGTTCCGCACTCAACCGCTTAGTGTGGGCCAAAGCACTTTTCTCACAAGCTCTCAAGAAGCCCAAGAGGAGTCTCAACAGAGTTCAGGAGAAAATGAACCAGGCAATTCTGGATCTCCGCGCAACTGGACAGAAGGAGTTCATAGTGCGGGGTTTGCTCAGCCGCGCTTCGCTCCGCTTCGTGGAGGGGGACGCGGACGGCTGCCGATCCGATTTGGATGAGGCGTGGCAGATTGCCGAGCGCGGGTCCATGCGGCTGCACATGGCGGACGTGCTGCTGTATAAGGCCCGGCTGTTTCGCGACAAGGCGGCACTGGCCGAGGCGGCCAAGCTCATCGACAAGTGCGGCTACCACCGCCGGGACGAGGAATTGGCCGACGCCGAAGCATGTTTTTAGCCATATAATTGATTGGGTTGTTCCCTAATGTGGCACGGGCTTCAAGCCCGTGAAAACACGGCCAAGATGGCCGTGCCACCAAGAAATTCCCACGGTGGCGTTGAAATAATCTTGAGGGAACAATTATCGTAATATTGACAAAATAAGAAGGCCTTTTGCAATGTCATGCGTTGATGTTGTGGACATGGATGGAGTTGGTAGTGCCGGCGGCGCTAAGCGGCCGGCCGACTACAAGAACTATTCTATCGCCGGGCTGGGCCCACTTGTTCTCGACAATGAGCTTATCGACCAGGTACGTGAAATGCCTGATGTCCTCCGGGATTGGCCGGCAGCATGGTATGACTCCGTAATGCAGGCACATCTGACGGCATGACCTCTCGTCGGAGCTAAGCGCAAGTATGGGAACATCGATACGTGCCTTACTGAGGAAGCGGGCCGATGAACCGCTTTGCGACCAGACCGCAACAAGTTTAGCGTCGATATCCTCGACAATCTGCCCAACACTACGAGCCATTGCCGCGGTGAGGAGCAATTCATCCGTTGTTATGCTCCTTGGGTGCGTACCGTCCAGCTTATCGAGGTAAGCTTCGGTTACCCTTGCTATTCGCTCGATTGTCTGTGCCGCCTTGACGGGGTATTTACCGACTGCGGTTTCGCCGGAAAGCATAACGGCATCGGTAAAGTCCATAATAGCATTGGCGACATCCGATACTTCCGCTCGCGTGGCGGTGGGGTTTTCGATCATGCTCTGGAGCATTTGCGTGGCAACGATAACAGGCTTGCCGAAATCCCGGCACATCTTTGTGATCCGTTTTTGGATCAATGGCACTTCGGCAAGGTCCATCTCGACGCCGAGATCTCCGCGGGCAACCAATACGGCGTCACTTGCATTAACAATCGGCTCCAGATGCGCCAAAGCCTGCGGCATCTCAATCTTGGCTACTACCTTGATGTCCGCCCCGGCCTTGCGGATATACTCTTTTAGCTGCTCTATCTCGTCGGCCGAACGTACGAAACTTAAGGCAAGGAAATCCAGGTTCCGCTTTATCGCCCAGTCAATACATTCCCAGTCAAACTCTGTGATTGACGGTATCCGTATCCGGGTATCGGGCAGATTGATTCCCTTTCGACTGGACAAAGGGCCGCCATCAACAACTTCGCAGACTATATCTTCGCCGTCTCGACCGACCACGTTCAGTGTGATTTGGCCGTCATCGAGAAAGATGCGGTGACCGATTTCCACGTCCTGATTGAAATGTTCGTAGTTTGTGCCGAAACAATGTGCCGTACCGATTTGATTTCCGGGCACAATGCTGACCTTATCGCCGGCATACAATATCTGCCCTTGCGGTTCGATGCGTCCGGTCCGAATCTTCGGGCCGCACAAATCGCCCAGCACAGCGGTCATTTGATGATGCCGGGAGCGGGCGGCATTCAGCGTTTCCAGCAATTTGTCATGCTCGTCAAGCGTGCCGTGTGAGAAGTTCAGGCGGAAAACATCGACACCATTATCAATCATGGCCCCGATGATTCCCGCCTCAGCACACGATGGGCCGAGCGTAGCAATTATTTTGGTCTTTATCATTTCAGGCATCCGCCCCAGGCTCAATTCTAATACTCAAATCAGGGAATTAACCCTCGCCAAAAGCAGCTTAAACTTTCGGATAATTACCAAGATATTCGGTCTCAGGCAGTTCGCCAACCAGAGGCAACGCGTATTCTACGAATGCATCGGTTATGCCATTACCTTCGGCGTTAATGAATTCGTCGGGCATCGATTTTGTCTTTTCAGCCACATTTTTCAGCTCAGTACGGAACAACTCAACAGAATAGTCTTTTCCATTCCCCAACCGTCTTATCGCCACTGATCCGTTGTCTTCTTTCATAGCATATTGAACGGCATGACGTCCACACCAGCGTGCTTCCTGGACATCAACGGCAGACTGCAAGCCGGGGTAGCTTCTTTGCAGATAGCCAAAAGTATCCGCCCGAACACGTTTCTTTGGACCAAGCCTGGCTTTTACCTGCCCCGCCAGAAAGTCGGCCAGTGCACCGGTGCCGGAAAGTTGTACATTGCCGTGCGCATCGACCTCTGCCTGTTCGGCGAGTTTCCTGGCCCAGGTCACACCATCGACATCGCAAATTCCTTCGCTTACTGCGACAACGCACCGGCCAAGATTTTCATAAACGCCTGCGACATCACTCACGAACTTGTCCATCGAAACGGGTCTTTCCGGAACATATACCAGGTGTGGGCCGTCGTCATCCCGTTTCCTGCCCAATACCGAAGCGGCGGTCAAAAAACCGGCGTGTCTGCCCATAATCACGTCGATCTTCACGCCCGGCAGAGCACGGTTGTCCAGATCGTCGCCCATCAGGGCACAGGCCTCGAACTTCGCCGCGGTCCCGAAACCCGGGCAATGGTCGGTTACAAGCAGGTCGTTGTCAACTGTCTTGGGGATGTGAAACGCCCGTATGTCGTAGTTGGCCTCATCCGCCATCGTATTGAGGATATAGGCGGTATTTGCCGAATCGTTGCCGCCGATGTAAAAAAAATATCTGATATTCCGCTTCTTGAAAACCTCAAGAATTTTCGCACAATATTCCTCATCGGGCTTGTCTCTGCTCGTACCGATGGCCGAAGACGGCGAAGCAGCCACAATTTCCAGCGTTTCGGCAGAGAGTTTTTTCAAATCGATGAAGTGGTCTTTAACCATACCCGCCACGGCGTGAATCGCGCCATAGAGATTTTCGATTTCCGGATGCTTGTGAGCCTCTTCGATAACGCCGACCAGAGATGCATTTATCACGCCGGTCGGACCACCTGATTGCCCAACTATTGCATTTGCTTTCGGTGCGCTTGCCATTTCGACAACTCTCCATTAAAAAAAGTTACTCTATTCTTTTTTACTTAAATTGTTTAGTAAGCTCACGGGCCTTGTGGACGGCTCCGAGAGCAACAGCCCTCGAATAGCCGGTCAAATAGCGCCTCGCAGCCGGCTTATTATTCCGGTACAGTTCCATCGCCTTATTCTCTACCCCGTGCTGGTCTGCAAAAACTTTCGCTTCATATTTGTCACATGCCGCCCGGACGATTCCGATACGGCTCCTGTAATCGGCATTAACTTTATCCTGCAGTTCCTTGAAAATCCACCAGGCCATTCCGGCATCGGGCTTGAATTTTTCGGGCGATTCGGAAAAATGACATTCCAGCGTCAGATTTTCCTTCACATCAATTGCTTTATAGTATTCTTGCGGCGTCCCGGTGATACCACAATACCAGGGGGTTAAAATGCTGATACACGGTTCAGCCGAGCAACGCCAGTAAATACATCCAATGTCCACCGGCATATTTTGTCGCAGTTGGAACACCGCCGCCTCCTGAGTTTCATTACTACACAGTGCGCCTTCGCCGTGAAATCGCAGGATTGAAACCACATCTTTCACGGAAAGTTTACGTGCCGGCTTGACGGAGAACGGCAATTTCCGGTCGGGTTCTTGCTTAATATTTCTTCCCGTCACCAGACACTGGCCCCGCCACTGGCGTTCGTCCATTAAACGTTTTTGCCGTTGGCCGTAAGCTTTTGAAAAGTCAAAACTCTCACCGCCCGCCGGGTTATACCATCCTTTTTTTATTGCGTATTCGATGAGGTCCGGCGAGCCAGGAAAGTTGGTCTTGTCTTTAAGATTCACCCTGTCGATTACATAGACGTTGGGCAGCAGCACAACCGCATCATCGGGCACCCGCTGCGCCACCCAGTGTTTGCCCCTGCTCATCGACAAAAGCCATGCCTCCTTCGAATCGGCGATAACCAGTGTCCGCGAGCTGGGGTAGCCCACCTGTTCGATTAACTCTCCTGCAATTCGCACCCCTTCTGCGGCTGTCTTCGCCCGCTCTGTGATAAGCCGGCGGAGCATATACCCAATACCGCCTTTGACTAATTGGCCCTGGGCTTCGAGGTTTTGCAGTTCCTCTGCTCTGTCAGGGCAGCCGTCGCTGACCACGGCCACGCCCCACTCGTTGAGGTAGCCGTCGCTGTAAGCAATACCCGGATTTTCCGACCATAGAAAAGCGTAACTTTCATTTACCTGCGGAATCTCGGCTCCCCCCTGAAGTTTTATCATCTCTCCGGCCCTATGTTCGATGCGGGGAACTTTTCGAAAATTCAGATATCGTGGTCCGTAATTCTGCTCGTTATGTCCCACCAGAACGGCACCATCCGTCGAAGCATCCTTACCCACGACGACGGCATAGCAGCCGCTGGCCGAAGATGCGAACAATCCCACCGCTAAAACGGCAGCAAAGAAAATGTACAAAACCTTGTTTTTACCCATCGTTTTTGCCTCTATATTCGAAATACATGCAGAACATCCAAAGTCGTCATTGCTTATGATTTTCAACTCGACATTATACAAAAAGAATATCAATGGACAAGGATAATCCTTTGACGGGAATTATGGATTTCAGACAGCATTGTAGGCTCGTTTCACTTCGTCGGCGATAATCTTTATACCGGCAGCAACGGTCTCTTTGTCCTGTGAATAGTTTACACGAATGCACTCGTTTTTATGCTGCCACTTTCCTTTAAGTCCGGGGAAGAAGTAATGGCCCGGGACGATCAGAACCCCTCTTGCCTTGAGGCGCTCATAGAGTTCGCTGTTTGTAATGGGCAGATTCGGAAACCACAGCCATAAAAAGAACGCCCCTTCGGGCTTGTGCACGTGAAAATCGGTTCCATCCAGTTCCTTATACACCTGCTCCAAAGTTGCCTGGGCCTTTTGTTGATAATACGGCGTGATTACGTTACGGCTCAGATTGATGATTTCACCGGTCCGGACCAGATCCGTCGCTATTGCCGCTCCCATGCTGCCGGGGGCAAGGCTCATTACGGCATTCATCCTGGAGACCATAGTAATGACTTCTTCGTTGGCGATAACAATCCCCGTGCGAAGTGCCGGCAGGCCGAGCTTGGAAAGACTCATGCAGAAAATCGTGTGTTCGTTCCAAACAGCTTTGGCTTCTGTGAAGATAATGTTTGGAAAAGGCATGCCGTAAGCGTTGTCGATTATCAATGGAATATCATTTGCGCAGGCAAGCTCATTCAGTCTTTCAATTTCAGCATCCGTCAGGACGTTGCCGGTAGGATTCGTCGGCCTGGAGACGCAAATGGCTCCAATCTCGCCGGTTATATCAATCCTGTCAAAATCAACATGATATTTGAACACATGGTCGTCGATATGCTCGATCTGAGGCTTGCCGGCCACGAACAAATCGTCCTCCAGACCGACATCGCAATACCCGATATATTCCGGCGCCAGCGGAAACAGAATTTTTCTGCCGGCCCGCCCCTCAAAGGCGCCGGCGAAAATATTGAAAAGAATGAAAAATGCCGTCTGGCTGCCGTTTGTCAGGGCGACGTTTTCCGGCCCTATGTCCCAGCCAAGTTCGCTCCTGAGCAAGGCCGAAACCGCCTCGATGAATTCCCGGTTGCCGCCGGGCGGGTCATAATTCCCGATGGCCCGCTCGAATTCGGCACCGTTTTGCAGGAGCTTCTCCATACTGCTTCGAAAGTACTGCTGGACCTTCGGAATTTGGGCGGGATTTCCTCCGCCGAGCATTAGAATATTCCGGCCTTCCGAATAGGCGATGCCCAGGTCTTCCATCAGTTGTCCGATACCGGATGTTTCTGCGATCTTCCGTCCAAACCGGGATACTTCCATAATTTGCTACACCTCTACGGAAACACGCGGAGTCAAAAAATACAGCCACCTGCCGGCCGGCTTGTCTTTCAGGATGGCACAAGCGGCCCTGCTGTAAAGCTCCAACTGCCGGCGGTAAAGTTCGGCACGCTCTTCGGCCTGCCCTTTCGTTATCCTATCAGTTTTGAAATCTATTACTATAAGGCCCTGAGCCGTACGAACCAACAGATCGATGATGCCCTGAACGACAATCGTATCTTCCGCAAAAGACGAATTCTCCCACCCGGACGCCGGCAGAGCGAAAGTAAACGGCCATTCACGCCGGACCGTATTGGCCGAATCGAGAGTTAATCTGCCCTGCTCGTTCTCGAAAAATGTCAGGATCGATTCGACGTCGATTTGCTCGGCAACAGCAGGGACGATTGCTCCGTCCGCCAGAAGCTTTTCTATCGTTTTCTCGACTGCTTCTTTGGTGACTGGGCCGGCCAAATCGAGCTTTGAGATGACAAGGTGTGTGGCAGTGCCGATGAGCCGGCCATCGAGAGGCTCACCCGAATCCGGTTCGGCCGTCATCAAAGCCCTCGGCCGGCGATCCAGGGCCCCGGAATAATCAAACTTCATGTATTCATCGTTGCCGTGCGTCAGCTGCGTCACAGAACTTTTCGCCGGAAGCAGTGCTGCATCTCCGAACCGATAACGCCAGGTTAATGATTTATTTACTTGTTCAAGCAGTTCTGAGCCTTCTCGTTTTGGGCGTGATTTTTTCGAGGTCGCGGACGGTCGAGTCGGCTTGCCTGCTTTAAGTCTAATGATAGTTTCGGCCAGTTGTTTCAGATCGGACTGGCCATGAAGCTTAAAACTAAATAAATCGTCGCCGACAGCCCGCTCCGCCAAACCGGTTTCAAAAGCTTCGTGCAGAATCTTTCGGCCGGAGAGTCCGTAGAGGATCCATTCCAGCGGATTTTGGCAGGCACGAAGCTGCCAGTCGGGGACGGGCTTATCGCCAAAAAAGAAACCGTTTGAAATAATCTCACGGCATTTTTTATGCTTATCCGAGGCAGTTAAAATAAGCCGTTCTTTCGCCCGTGTCGTCGCTACGTAGAGGATTCGCATCTCTTCGGCCAGTCCTGCTGACAGCTTCTGCTCGGCTATTACTTCATGGGCAAGTGAACTTAGTTTGCTGTTCGACTTTTGGTCGATGATTTGCAGGCCCAGCGTATTTTTCTCGTCCATAAGACAGTCTGCCTGGACGTCTCTTTTATTGAACCGGCTTTCCAGCTCGGCCAAAAAGACGACTGGAAATTCAAGCCCTTTGCTTTTGTGAACGCTCAAAATGCGAACGGCATTACCCGCCGAAGACTGCGGCTCGGCAGGCGCCCAATCCTGTCCGGCTTCCTGAAGCTTTTCAATGAATTCGACGAATCGCGTCAGTGAAGGGACGCCTACGCTGCTGGCAAAGCCCTCATACTGGATCGCCCTGTCGTGGAGCTTGAGAAGATTCGCCCGTCGTGCCTGGCCGTTCGGCAGAGCCGAGACAAACGATAAGAAGTTGGTCTGGCGATATATTCGCCAGATCAAGTCCGCCAGGTTGCCCCGCCTGGCAACTGTCCGCCACTGTTCAATTCGAGCGAGTATTTTATCAAGCCTGCCGGCCAGTTCTGCGTCCAGGCCGCCCCGGCAGTATTCGAGCACACAGTCATAGTAGCTTTTGTGCCGCTGCTGTGTTCTGTTGTGCATTTTTATCTTTGCCAGCTCTGTGTCACTGACCTTGAAAAGCGGGCTTCGCAGAACCGCGGCCAATTCTATGTCCCGCTGGGGATTATCCAGCACCTTCAGCAGAGCGACAAAATCACTGATTTCGGTAGCCTCGAAATATCCCGCCGTAGCCTGGCAGCTCACGGGCACACCGGCCAGCCGGAATATTTCTACATAATCATTCGCCTTTTTTGCCAAAGAGCGCATCAAAACGACAATGTCACGATATTCGACGTCACGCAGAGTGCCCTGCTGTTCGTCATTTATTTGAAACTCGGCTTTGCCCGTATCGGCTCCCACCATCCGCCTTATACGCCGGGCGATCATTGCCGCCTGAGACTGGCGCGAGGTGACAAGATCCGGATTCTCATCTTCTGACTCTCCGGCCTGTTCGCCCTGCGAATCCTGGCTCTTGCCGATTTTGTCAAGTATGTGGAACTCAATAATATTTTTCCCGCCGCCTGGTGTCTGAGGTTTGGATTTTTCCGCCTGAGCAGGCTTCAATATAGACGATTCGTCGTAGTCAATCTTAGTGAAAGATTCCGTCATAATTCGAGAAAATATCTCGTTTACAAAATCGAGTATCCCTTTCGTCGAGCGGAAATTCACATTGAGATCGACACGCAAGCTGACCGGAGCATTCCCGTGACCGGCTGAAGCCAGCTTTACCTGTTCGAGGAAAATATCCGGCATAGCCCCCCGAAATGCATAAATGCTTTGTTTGCCGTCGCCGACACCCAGGATATTCCCGCCGGGACTGAGCATCTCGAGTATCCGCTGCTGGACGGAGTTGATATCCTGATATTCGTCAACAGATATATGTTTGTACTTCTGCCGAAGCGCTAAAGCCGTTTGCGAAGGCGCGGGTTTGTCCCCCGAAGAGGTCTGGTCGGTCAGGAGTCTCAGAGCATAATGTTCGAGGTCGGCAAAATCCAGACAGTTGACGGCCCGCTTGGCCTTGCCGTATAGCTGATCAAATTTCTTAACAAGCTCAACGAGCACGCCCGTCTGCGATCCAACTGCAGCACTAAGCCTGTCAAGATAATCGGGATTTACAATTGCAAGCCGAGAAAGCTCCGCGAATTCATTTACGGCATTTTTGGCTGTACTCTGAATAAGAGCGGCAATCGGCTCCGGCAGACCTTTGGGTTTACGCGTTGTGGGCTTCCCGAAACTCCTTATCGCCCCGGCACACTTATCCCAATCGCCGGATTCCAATATCTCGATACATTTCGCAACAGGCGCAACGTGGCTGTCCTGCAGTTTCTCATCCCAGCCTGCATCGCCGCCTTGGCTTTCGCAGAGTCTCCTGGCGTGGTTAAGCTTTTCGAGAATGCTCCGCAACCTGGCGGCGACGATTTGTTTCTGTTTTTCCCCCAGGCCGGTTGCAAAAGGGTCTGAGACTTCTGCAAGCTGTGCCGCCTTTTCGTACCACTTCTCGCGCGAAATAACACCATCCAGAAAATCGCTAAGCTCAATAATCCGGGTCAGAAAACCGTCATTTGTACGAAGGTCACGCCGGTATAAAAGCTGTTCGAGCGGTCCCCGGATGCTGCTTTGCTGCCAGATCTGGTCGATGGTCTTTTCGAGCACCTCTGCTTTGAGGAGCTTCTGCTCGTCGGCATCTATCACGCCGAACGTCGGATCCAGTCCGAGCCTGTAGAAATATTCCGTGATGAGCCGCTTACAGAACGAATGGATCGTGCTTATATCGGCGCTCTGGAGCAGCATGAGCTGGCGGCGAAGATGAGCGTCCCTCTTTTCGAGAAATGCATCCCTCAACTGCCCGGCAATTCGTGAACGCATCTGTTCGGCGGCTGCCTCGGTAAAAGTCAGCACGAGGATGCTCCGGACATTGGGACATATCGATTTGTCGGATATGATGTTGACACATCTGCCCGACAGCACGGCGGTTTTCCCGGTACCCGCCGAGGCCGTCACCACAACGTCGCTGCCGCGTGCGTCAATCGCACGTTTCTGCTGATCGGTCCATTTTAGCTTCTTCTCAGCCATCGACCACCTCAGCTCTTTCAAGAACCCGGGACTTGCTCAGCGATTCCAGAAAATTGTAGTCATTAATCTGCCAGTCGAACCGGCAGACCGGCTTGTACTTGCAGTAACTGCACGGCGATACCTGGCCCAGGCGATATGGACTGACGTCAATTTTGCCCGAAACAATCTCCTGAGCCAATTGAATGATTCTTTGCCCGGCATATCGCAGGATCGCTTCAAAATCGTTCGGCTTCAACGCCCCGCTTCTGGCGTAATTTCCATATTGTTCGTCTTTGGCGGTGACACAGAAATTGTAGAATCTACTCCAGCCGGAATCTGTTCGGCCGTCTATTTGCCGGTAGAATTCACCGTCGAATATCCCTTTTGCCTTGTAATCATAATCGTCGCTTCTATCCGACATCTCACCGAGTGTGGCCTTCTTAGGGCTTACCTCGATCGGCATATAGAATGCGCCTGCCGCGTTTTTTGCGCCCGTACCGGCTGCATTACGAACAGCCAGCATGTAAATCGGGAGCTGCATATCAAGGCCGTGGCAGAACTCCGACCAGCCGAAGGACGTTTCTCGTCGTTTATAATCGAAAACAAGCGTAATCTTCTCGTCGCCGACGTCTGCAAAATCAAGCCGGTCGATCTTGCCGTCCAGCGACAGCACGCGTTTATCCGCCAGGACAAGCTCGTAATTACCGAGCGTCTCTCGCGTGTCCCCGGCCTTGCCAAACGAAACTTCCGAGAACTTTGGCCTGAAAATTCCCGTCCGAACCATTTGAGCTATCGCCATGACGCAATCTTCGAGAACCTTACCGGCAGAATTTATAATGAACTCGTTATAGCCCCGGCGGCTGACAAAATTCGATATAAAAGAATCTTTCTTCGCGAGTTTTTCAATTTCTTCTCTCAGAAGTTTTATAAGCTCGCCATCATCAGTAGCTGCAAAATCTTTTCCTTCAGCGTCAAGCCGCTTAAGTAAAGCATCCAGAACACGATGATAAAAGCTGCCGAGGTCCAGCGGCTCGAACTTGAATTCCTGCCGCTCTTTCAGTTCCAGCGTATACCGGGCGAAATATTGATACGGACATGCGGCAAAAGTTCCCAATCTGGTCGCCGAACTTTTTATCCGCGGGCCGAAAAGCTCTTTGACGAAGTCCACATCCAGTGACGCACGGTTGTCGTAGTTGAGCGCGTAAAGAACTTTCGAGCCCCGTTCCGCAAGTTGCTCATCAGAGCAAATCGCATCCAGCAGCTTGTCATATTGACTGTCGTTTACAGCTTCGGACAGAAAACGATCCCTTCCGAGTCTGCTGCAGAGCAAATCTGCAAGCTCAGCCTCGCTGTGCACATTTTCGACATCGATTGCCTTACCTGCGATTGATTCTTCACCGAGGTTCTCAAACAACGATTCGAGATCGCCTATGAACTGCGAACGCGGAACAGCAGCGCCCTTATCGTCAACCGAAGAATATGTCACCCAAAGAAATTCCGAAGACCTGGTAAAGGCAATATAAGCCAGATACTGGCGCTCTGCGAGGGTCTGGCTGGAGGTCGCCGCCAACGGGAAATCAGCCGATTCGGCGGCGATGCGGTCCTCGTCGGTTAAAATGCTGTCCGAAGCAACCGGCACCGGAAACTGCTTTTGTGTAGTTCCGATTAAGAAAACCGCTCTCAAGTCGGGATGCCGGCTGCGCTCGATTGAACCGACAAGCACCTGGTCCAGAGCCGGGGGAATGAAAGCCAGCGTCAACTGGGAAAAAGCCGAACGAAGAATCGCAAGATAATCCTCCGCCGTCATCGTTTGTCCGGCAAAGACCTCGACAAGCTCGTCAAATATATCGAGAAACTGATTATAAAATTGCCGATGCTCATCTGCAGCCGCAAGGTCCTTTTTCTCATTGGCCTGCTTTATCCAACCTCCAATCGTTTCCTTAACATCAAGCTGCTCAAGGAAATTGAAGATGACCCGCGTGAACTCTTCGGCGCCGAGCGCTTTTGCCTGCTCGTCAGCCGGGCACAGCCTGTCCCGCAGCTCCAGCAGGGGCCGGCTGACTTTCATGCGAATGCCGTTGATTTGCCGCTCGTCAAACCGCTCGTTGTCCGGCCCGGCAAAATACCACGGATTATCGCTCTGCCAGTCATGTGCCGATATGCCGAACGCAAGACAGTAATTTTCCAGCAGATCTATGTCGTAACTTTTTATTGGCACGAGGTCGGCTTTGAGATAGGCGAAAATGTCGCTGTACATAAAGCCGCCGGTCACTGCCTGCAGGGCCGAAGAAACGAGCTGAACAACCGGATGGTGATTCAGCGGTCTTCGCTTGTCAATAAAATACGGCACGCCGTAGTCTTCAAAATATGCCCTTATATAGTGTTCATATCGGTCGATATCCGATGCGATTACCGCTATGTCACGATATCGTAAATCTTTCTCCCTTACCAACTGACGTATCTGCCTGCCGGCAAACTGGACTTCCGCCCGCTCATTCGGCGCCGATACGATGCGGATGTTTTCGGATGCCGGTATTTTGGGTGCTTGAAACTCAAAAACGTGACGTTCGATATGTGCAAGCTCGGAACATCGAGAGAATCGAATTGCTTTACTAAGGATGAACGGCTCAGTCACTTTCAGCCGGCTCTTTTTGACGAGTTCGAAAAGACTGCAGTACAACCGCTCGGTCGGATTGAACAAGCCAACTTCATCGAGCTTCTCGATATCAGGATTCTTCAAGTCGATATTCGACGGATCCAGGCAAAGCGCAATGTGCGCATCTTTGACCATTTTCAGCAGCTCAGCGAGAATCGCAAACTCGGCCGTCGTAAAGCCGGCAAAGCCGTCGACCCACAACCTCGCGCCTCTGGCCAGATTTGACGCCGATACCGCCCCGCAGGCACGCATTAACTGAGCGTCGGGATCGATAAAATCACCCTCGATGAATTTCAGGTATTCACTGAAAACCAGGCCGATATCGGCGAATTTCAGTGCGGCTAAATGATGCTGTTCGTCTTTGGCTAATTCGCTCAGCAACTTCTCGACGTCATCGGGGGTTTTTGCATACTGGTGCAGCTCCGTAATCGTCTGAGCCATTTGCCGGGACAAGCCGGACCAGGCGGTTTCCGCTCCAAAGAGCTGCAATTCACTCTGATTGTCACGCAGTATCCGGTGGACGATCATTTGCCGGCCGATACGTGAAAGCCTGGGCATGGCAGTATTTTTGCCTAACAACAGAAATTGCAGCCGGTCGAATGAAAGCACGTGCAGCCTGTTATAGCCGGCGATTCTTTCATCTGCCAGGATTGCCCGTTCCGCCTGGTAGCTCGCCTGCTCGGGAACCAGCAGAATCAACTGCTGCTCGCTCTGCTCCAGCAGCGCATCGACAATCGCCCGAATACAACAACGAGTCTTTCCGGTACCGCTTCTGCCAAGAATAAACTGAACCGCCATAGGGACCGTCCCTGATCTGAAATTAGTCTTTCCCCCCTTTTTACCACAAACGGCGGCGGGTTTCAACCTTAACAGAGAGAATGTTTGCCGGTTCAGATTTTATCGATAGGCTCCCGGGGTACCTATAAATTCCGGGTCATCCGGCCGGTCATCGCGCGGGCCGAATATATTTCGAATAATATTCTGAATCTCATCCTTGCTGGGATATGCAATGATAACAAATCGCTCAAATCCATATTCATCTTCAGGCCTGGATTTCGCATACCATTCGATTCTCTTAGGCAAATTGGTGCGGTCCTCTACAAAAACGCGCCACTTTCTATGCACAACCGCTTTAGAGTCTGTGCTTTTTGCTATCCAGGCCAGGTCGTAAGCTTTAGTGCCGGGAACCGCAGCCGAGACTTCCCTGTCGTCTAACCGGCTCCACTGGGCATCTCCGGGAATATCATTTCCATCCGGAAAGGGAACCATATCGGCTGATCCAGCCTCCGATTTTTCAAACTCGGCGAGCATCTGCTGGGTAATCGGTTCGGTCTGAACAGAATTCGAAGACAAATACCTTATCATTTTGACTTTATTGGGGATATCCCACAGAGTAAATTGGGCCTGATTGTTGGTCCCGGTTTTAAGTAGTTTTACACCTAAGGTCTGTGATGCCCATACCTGCTGATCCGGACTCGACCGGCCCATCTGGAATTTCGAGATATGGATATTTTCGACTTCGCTCAGTGCTCCGTAAATTCCTTTAATGTTAACCGCTTTTTCGGTCCGGATGTTTACAAACAGAGCGAAAGCCAACAGAATCGTCGCGGCGATTGCAGCCGGCACGGCAAATCTGCTTCGAACAAACATCCGCCAAATGCCGGTACCTGTCATTGATTGCTGCTTATGCACGCCCTTGCCGAGGGCCGCATATGCGTCGTCAAGAATGCGCTTGTCCGTCTCGGCTCTGGTCGTCAGATTCAACTCGGCGATTGCCCGCTCTATATTGTCCGCAGAACTCATTTCTTCGCTCTCTCCTTTAAGATTGTCCGCAGTTTGTCAAGCCCGTAACGGTATCTGCCCTGGACGGTGCTCAGCGGAATTCTCTGCATTCGGGCGATTTCCTTAAACTTTATCCCGCCATTCAAATGCAGGACAATGGTTTCTCGCTGCTCAAACGGCAGCCGGGCCAATGCGTCGGTCAATCGCCCGGCGTCTTCGCCAAACTCAGCCGACCGCACGGGGCCATCAAAATCCGAGGCCAACTGGCCTGCTTCTTCAAGTTCAACCAAGTGGTGCCTTTTTTTACGGTACATATCCCGCACGCGATTAATAACGCTGGCTGTTAAATAACTTTTCAAGCTGCCCCGGAGCTGAATATTTCCGATGCTCCCGGCAAAGGAAACAAAGACATCGTGCAGAACATCCTCCGCGGCGTACGTATCGTGCAGCATAGAAGCGGCTATTGTCAGCAGGTTATCTTTGTACTCCATATATATCCGACGCAGGGCATCATTGCTGCCTTGCTTGAGTTCCCATATTAGACGCTTTTCTTCCAGCATCTAAGTTCAACCTAAAGAGCCTCGGAATCAGCTTACCTACTTATACGACGCAGTAGCACGAACTTTAATCTATAAAAAATTGTTTCTTTACGCCAGTTTTTATAACCGAACGGCGGAAAAGAAGTCCCTAACGTTAAATATTTACTTGATTTTCGACTAAAATGAGCGTAAAAACTCAGCTAAAAGAGTTTTTTTAAGAAAGCTCCGCCGAATATAAACTTTATAAAAACGGAGATAAAATTGCCATGGCGGCTGTGTTGATAGGTCCAAAGGAAGTGCTTGTAATCATGGTAGTAACCGCTATCGTGGTCCTTTTGATGGTCCGAGGGCGAAAACACCGGTGATTTTCTCTGTTTTGTTACTGCTCTAATCTGCGAAATCCCCGGACAGGTTCTTCGCTGACCTCTGCCGCTTTAACAGGCTTCTCCGTCTTTTTTCCTCCAATCTACGCTGCTTCGCCGCATACGAGACCTTGCTCTTTTTCCGAATGGGCCGGGTTTTCAGAGCACCGGTTAGCAACTCCTGCAATCGCTCGACGGCGGCGTTGCGATTTGCCCTCTGTGTTCTGAACTTTTGCGAGACAACTCTCAGCACGCCATTCTTGTCGGCACGCGTCGCCAGGCGGGATAGTATCCGCTGCTTTTGCAAATCGGAGAGACTCCCGCAATTAGCCACATCAAAAAGCAGCGTAATCCGAGTGTTGACCTTGTTGATATTCTGGCCCCCCGGCCCGCTGCTCCGGGAGACCTTGAATACAAGCTCATCCTCATTTATAAATGTTTCACCTGGTATTTCAATCATCGCTTTTACTTCTTAATTATCCGTTTTTTCATGCCGTGCCAACCTACCGGAATATATCAAAATAATCAAGAACTTCCCTTTTTGCCTTGTACCGGAGCAAGAAGAGCATATATTATTGACATACTGATATTGTGCCGACAACAAAAACAAGCTGGTTTGAACATTTGCAAATTTGGGAGACAAGAAAATGCAAACAAGAAGCTCAAAAACAACAATAGTGGCAACCGTACTGGTTTTAATCGTAACATTAGTATTCTCGCTGGTTTTTTCAGGTTCTTATTCCAGGCCGGCATTAGCTAACGAGAACGCCGGGCCGAACACTAATGAATTGAGGGCCGGCAAAAATTACATTCCAACCAAAATCTACAGCGTTCAAGACGATGAGCAAATCCTCAAATTCTTCGAGGACCTGCGGGTTTCCGACGTTTCCGACGGGATGGACAAGGTCGGCCTGACCAATACCGGCCTGATGTCACCGGAAATCCACGCCTTATGGAAAGATACAGTGCATTATAAACACCGCTTTATCGGCATCGCCGTGACTGTCCGCTACGTCCCCACCAACAAGCCGCCGGCCCCGCGTATGGATACTGTACCATTCGACCGCTGGGTCGGCCAGTGGTACAACCAGTTGTCCAGCGAGCCTTTCGTCCCGCTCATCCGCAAGGGCACGGCACTGGTTATCGACGATACCCCTGATTCCGACGTCGGCTCCATCGGCTCGAACAACATCATGGGCTGGCAGGTCCGCGGATGCGTCGGAGTGGTTACCAACGCCACGGCCCGCGACACCGATGAGATCATAACCGAGAAGGTCCCGCTTTACTTCAGAGAGCCGGGCCGGGGCATTCGGCCGGGCCGAAACGAGATCGAATCGGTCAATCGCCCCATCGTCTGCGGCGGTGTCCTGGTCGAGCCGGGTGACGTTATTGTCGCCGACGGCGACGGCGTCATCGTCGTCCCGCGAGCCCACGCAAAAGAAGTGGCCGAATACGCCAAAGCGATTCTTGACGGCGACAAGGCCGGCCGACGAAACCTCTACAAAAAACTCGGCCTGCCACCCGATGATTCCGTCAAATAGCAACGCCCGCCGCCACTGCGACAGGCCATGTACTTAAAGTCCTGAAAAATTAGAATTGTCTCAGAAAGCGCAGGTCGTTTTCGAATAGCAGGCGGATGTCGGTGATTTCGTATTTTCGCATGGCGAGGCGTTCGATTCCGAAGCCGAAGGCCCAGCCGGTGTACTTCTCGCTGTCGATGCCGACGGCGTCGAATACGTTCGGGTCAACCATGCCGCAGCCGCCCATCTCGACCCAGCTTTCACTGCCTGTCTTATCCTTCAGAAGCAAATCGACCTCGGCACTTGGCTCGGTGAACGGGAAAAAGCTCGGCCGAAATCGCCATTTTGTCTCCGGGCCGAAAAAGGTATGGATAAACTGCTCGATGGTGGTCTTCATATCGACCATGCTGACACCTTCGTCGACGACGAGGGCTTCGAGCTGATGAAACATATACATGTGCGTCGCATCGACGGTGTCCGGGCGATAGACCCGGCCCGGCGCGACAACCCGAATGGGCGGCCTGGTGCTTTCCATCACGCGAATCTGAATCGTCGAGGTCTGGCTCCGCAACAGGGTGTCATCGGAAACATAGAAGTTATCCGAAGGGTCCCTCGCCGGATGTTCGGGACCGATATTCAGCGCGATGAAATTGTGCCACTCGTCCTCGACCTCGGGTCCGTAAGCGACGCCGAAACCCATTCGACCGAATATTTCCAGCAGCTCATTTAACGTCTGCGTAATGACATGCGTCTTGCCGATCCCGACGGGGATGCCCGGCAGAGTGACATCTACCAGATCCTTTGGTTTGACCTGCTGCGTCTGAAGAGCGTTTTTCACCTCTTCGTACGCCCTGGTTACATCTTTTTTGACCCTGTTGGCAAGCTGGCCGGCCTTTGGCTTTTCCTCGGGCGGAAACTTTCCGATCTGGCTGAGCATCTGTGTAACCTGTCCTTTGCGGCCCAGATACTTTATACGGAAATCCTCCAGAGCGGCAAGGTCGGCAACCTTTTGCAGCTCAGCGAGGGCTTCTTCGCCGGTTTTTTCAAATTGCTCAAGCATTTTCTCGTACTTCGTACGTCGCAGCTTGTAACACGAGGCCTTGTTACGATTTACGATTTCGCCGCGGCTCCGGCAGCTTCTACGATAGCGTCGAAGGCCTTCGGGTCATCAATGGCAATTTCGCTCAGCATTTTCCGATTCAGGGCAATGTTTGCCTTTTTGCAGCCGTTAATGAACACACTGTATCTTATGCCCCGCTGGCGGCATGCTGCGCTTAATCGGGTAATCCACAGGCCCCGGAAATCGCGTTTTCGGAGTTTTCGGCCGATTCGAGCATTGACGGCCGCCCGGACACCAGCTTCTTTGGCCAGCCGATATAGCCGGCCGGCGGAACCGCTATGGCCTTTTACTGCTTTGAGGACTCGTTTTTTCGCCTGGTGTCTTGCGGCGCCTTTTCTAACTCTTGGCATTTCAGCTTTCCTTTGAAATTTATCGATTCTTAAGGCCCGCTGGCGGCAGCTGAATGAGAGCCGAGAAGCAGGCCGATTCAATTGATTATTGACTATTGACTATTTTCTATTGAAACTTTTCTCACAGTTCCTATTTGCAGAGTTTAATCCTGGCTGTATCAGCCATTTTACTGGTCATAATATCCATGCTGCTGACGCGCCTTCGGCGTTTGGCGTTTTTACCGCTCATCAAATGCCCGCCGCCGGTGTGTTTGCGCTTAACCTTGCCGGTAGCGGTAACCTTGACTCTTTTGCTCAATCCCTTATGGCTCTTCTGTTTAGGCATTTAACTATTTCCCTTAATAGAATATATCCGATTTCAAGCATCGAAAAGGCAGTTTACTAACGATCTTTTCGGTGCTAAGAAAATATAAGCTCGGTAGTTTACGCTATTTTCCGCCTAAGGTCAATATCATAACCGGCATTTTCTCGAAAAAAATCGAGAAATTCCTTCTTCTGCCCTTTTCGCCTCAACCAGCTAAAAACAACCCACCCAGCCAAATCAAATCCGGCGTCGATTCGAAATTGGCTTTGATCAGTCCGTCAATTCCACACCGACATCGAGTGGCCTGACGGATTGGGTTTGTTTTTTCGAGGCCCTAATCTGTTAAATATTCCATAAGTCATTGATATTACTAACTTAGCACAAATTTACCCCTCCGGCAAATTGGCTTTGTTTTTTAAAATCACCATGCCGGAGAAACTCCGGATATACTATTATTGACTATTTACTATTTGCCCATCCCCTTCTGTTCCTTCGACTTCGCTCAGCGACAGGCTTCTTCTGTCTGCCATTTGTCTTCTGCCATCCACTATACGGTATACTACTCATATGTTAGTTTATTATTATACAGACCAAACCGTCTGCCGTCAAGCAAATTCCGGAAAAATCTCCGAGACTCTTAACTCGTATCTGGTATCTCATTCCAATTGTATTTAATATGTGCGCTTGTAGTGATGGAATATTGCTCAATAACAGCGTTTTACTCTTTGCGAATGCTCTGAAATGGAACAAATACCGGATTCCCGCCCATTCGGCTTCGCTCAGGGCAGGCTCTCCGCAGGAATGACTGTGTGGCACAAAAACTAATTCCAATTGGTATAATTAGCTTCTAAGAAACTTTTCAATCTCCCCCCTTTTCAAATCTCCTTTCAAGACCTTGCTGATACCCATCTTTACGTCCTTTCTCATATCCTTCTTCGTAGCCCTTTGCGAAGCCTTCCTGATGTCCATTTTCAAAGCCTTCTTCGTATCCCTGATCGTAACCTTCTTCACGTGTCATAATTAAATCCTCCAATTATGCACGACTATAGCTTTCAAACATCGAGCGAAAATGGAAACCACAGATGGCGAGCGTAACAGCCAAATGGAGATATTTCGGCCTTCTGAGCGACCAGAAAATGAGTTTCCAATAGGACAGCTTGCCTTCGCCTATTATTCCCAGATGCCAGATAGATTTGAGGAATGCCTTAATATCACAATATCGATATCTCGGCTTGTTATTTTTACCAGGCTTATAGTTCCTGAGAAATGTCAGAACCCTTTCATGGTAGTTTCTGGGTGAATAGATCGTGCTTACAACTTTTTTATATCCTTTGAGAAGATTTTCCATACCCATCTTTGGCACAAAGTTTATTGAGAAATCCGTGTTATCACCTGTAGCGGCTATCGAGAGCCTGTTCTCAGTCATAAGTCTGCTATAAAGTTTGGTTCCCCTGGGAGCATTGAGCAGGCCAACCATAGCAGTCACCACTCCACTTTGTTGGATAAATTGAATCAGACTATCGAAAATCGAAGACTTATCACTGTCGAAACCGAGAATAAATCCAGCCTGAACCTGCATGCCGGATCTCTGGATCGTTTTGACACAGGCAACTAAATCACGACCTTTGTTCTGGAGTTTGTTGCATTCGCTCAGACTCTCCTCATTGGGAGTCTCAATCCCAATGAAAACACAGTCAAAACCGGCCTGTACCATCAGTGCCATTAATTCTTCATCGTCTGCGAGATTGATGGATGCCTGCGTATTGAACGAAAAGGGGTATTGTCTCTTTTTCATCCAGCCTATGATGGCGGGAAGTAATTCTTTTTTAAGACGGATTTTGTTACCAATGAAGTTATCATCGACAAAGAACACTTCGTCCCGCCAGCCGAGAGCATACAGACTCTCCAATTCAGCCAACACCTGATCTATCGTCTTCATACGAATCCTGTGCCCGAAAAGTGTTGTAACATCGCAGAAATCACAATCGAAAGGGCACCCCCGTGAATATTGGACGCACATCATTGCGTACTTTTTCATCTTGATCAGATTCCAAATGGGAATCGGGGTCTCATGCAAATCAGCTTTTTCCTGCGTGTCGTAAACTTTTTCGGGACAACCTTTTTGAAGGTCTCTTATGAACAGCGGCAAAGTTAATTCGGCTTCTTTGAGCACCAGGTGATCTACATGCGCATACTCTTCGGGAAGACTGGTAAAAAGAGGGCCACCCGCCACAACTTTGGCTCCAATCCTCCGGCATCGCTCAATCACCTGATCCGCAGATTTTCGCTGGATGAGCATGGCCGTAACGAATACGTAGTCGGCCCACCGAATGTCTCGGTCTCGTAATTTCTTTGTGGTCATGTCAATTAACTTTTTTTCCCACTCACGGGGCAGTATTGCGGCAACCGTCAGGAGTCCCAGAGGCGGCAGAACAGCCTTTTTCGAAATGAACTTTAATGCTTTTTTGAAACTCCAGAAAGTAAGCGGCACATCCGGATTGACGAAAAGTATCTTCATAATCACGCTCCCAAATTCTAAAAAACCTGTCACGAGTCGAGGTGGGTAATAAGAGGAGGTTGTTGCGATATATCTAAATTAGCAGGTGGCGAACGATGCGATCAGACACTTAAAAGGATCGATCAATAGATATCAGAATTTCACTGGCTGTAAATGTGAGATTGCAATGAACAATTCTTCGCTTCTAATTAGTTTTTCAAATCCGCTTAAACCTTTGCCTCATATTGCCTTACTCAGGCTCTCAATGTTATATATACACACCAATAACTTTATCGGCTTTTGGCCCGGGTATTATATACGAATCATAAGAGATTTTAAATCAAAAAAGCCCCGTAGCGGTACATTTTCCCATCAATACTTTCTTTTCATTCAGCTATCCAACTTTCAATATAGCCTTGTTTTCTTTAGCCGATACCGGCGTTTACTTAAAATAGGGAGCATGCCTTACGGGGTAAATGTCGATAATAATTTTATAAAAAGTGGAAATATTTGGATCGCCGGTAGAGAATTAGCAGGTAGCGCAGGAAAATAGCGGATAGCGGATAGGGGTTCTATTTCTCCAGAAGGCTTCTGAATTCAGAATTCTGTATTCTAAATTCTCCGCGAGGAGTCCATAGGACTGCCTTTTATTGAGACAAGATGATCTGAACTGTGAGAAAACCTGTGCCGGGACAAGCAAAATGTGCTGATAGTCAGCTTTTTGGGACAAGCAATAAAGTCATCCGCCTGTGAGCCATTCTTGCCGGCCGTTCTATCTTCGCCATATCCTGCAACGATTCGGTAATCTCCTCGAGTACTGCATAGCCGCGATCTCGGTGCAGCATCTGGCGTCCGCGAAAGAACATTGTGAATTGCACTTTATGGCCTTTTTCCAGAAACTCACGCCCATGATTGAGCTTCATTTCCAGGTCGCGCTTGTCGGTTTCAGGTCTGAGTCTGATTTCCTTGAGTGTTGCGGTATGCCGGTGGTGCTTCTTATGAGCCTCGCGAGTCTTGCGCTTTTGTTCATATAACCACTTACCGTAATCCATTATGCGGCAAACCGGCGGGTCGCTCGTAGGGGCAACCTCTACAAGGTCCAGTTCGGCATCACGCGCCCTGGACATCGCCTCATGTATATCTACAACCCCCACCTGATTGTTTTCTCCGTCAATCAGCCTGACTAATTTGGCCTTAATTCCCCCATTTACCTTTAAACTTTGTTTACTTATTGTGCGTCACCTTACCTTTCTATAAAAGAGTGAATCCTTAACGAACTGCCCTTAATTAAATTTACAATAGCGAAAGCGAATTATAACTCATAAATATCATAAAGCCAAATCAATTTTTTTATCGGTGATTTTACTTTTTACGTTTCCTAAAAACTCGTCAATTTCAATTGTTTTATTCTCTTTTATCGCCCGGATTCTAACGTTGACGGTGCCGGCCTCGGCCTCCTTCGGACCGACCACGAGCATATAGGGCAGCTTTTCGCCGTGAGCCTTGGCGATTTTGGCGCCTATCTTTTCGTCCGAGCTGTCTGTGCTGCAGCGGAGATTAGAATCTCTCAGCTCACGCTCAACATGGCTCGCGTAGTCATTGCTTTTTTCGCTTATCGGCAGGATTCTTACCTGCTCCGGCGAGAGCCAAAGCGGGAAATTAGCGCCGTAGTGTTCTATCAGAATGCCGATAAAACGCTCTAAAGAGCCCAAAACGGCCCGGTGGATCATAACCGGCGTCTTTTCGATATTATCCTTGTCGGTATAGAGCAGGCCGAATCGCTCCGGCATGGAAAAATCCAGTTGAATCGTGCCGAGCTGCCAGGACCTCTTGAGGCAGTCCCTTATGTGAAAATCAATCTTCGGACCATAAAACGCGCCATCGCCCTCGTTGATTTTGTAATCGATATTTTTCTTCTTGAGGGCGTCCTCGAGGGCGTTTGTAGCCGTCTCCCAAATTTCATCCGAGCCGATATGCTTATCGGGCTTGGTGGACAGCTCGATGTGGAATTCTTCGAATCCGAACGCCTGATATATCTCGAAAGTCAGCTCGATGACTCCGATGATCTCAGCCTCGATCTGATCGGGCGTACAGAAGATATGAGCATCGTCCTGGGTGAACTGCCTGACCCTGAAAAGTCCGTGCATGACGCCGCTGGCCTCGTGCCGATGCACCAGGCCCAGCTCGGCAACGCGCATCGGAAATTCGCGATACGAATGCTGCCGGGTCTTATAGACCAGACATCCGCCGGGGCAGTTCATCGGCTTGATGGCGAAGTCCGCATTGTCGAAATTGGTGAAGTACATATTCTCTTTGTAATTGTCCCAGTGGCCGCTCTTATGCCAGAGCTCCTCGTTGAGAATGATCGGCGTGCGTATTTCATCATACCCGTATCGATTATGAACGCCGCGCCAGAAGTCCACGATGGCGTTCCAGATAATCATGCCTTTCGGGTGAACGAACGCAAAGCCGGGGCCGGCTGCGTTGAAACTAAACAGGTCCAGTTGTTTGCCCAGAATGCGGTGGTCCCGCTTTTTCGCCTCGTCCAATCTCTGCAGATAATCATCAAGCTCTTTTTGGGTCGGCCAGGCAGTGCCATATATCCGCTGGAGCATTTTTTGCGTCGGGTCGCCATGCCAATAAGCGCCCGCTACGGACATGACCCTGGAGCTTCCTACTTTTCCCGTGCTGGGCACGTGCGGACCCCGGCACAAATCTTCGAAGCCGTCTCCGTGCGTATAAAAACTAATAACGTCACTGTCTGCGCGGCTTATATTGTCGGTCTTATATTTATCGCCCGCCAGCTTCCGGGCGGCTTCGGCCCTGGTCATTTCCCTGCGAGCAAACGGCTTGTCGGCTTTAATGATTTCGGCCATTTTCTTTTCAATGCGCTCGAAATCGCTCGGCCGAATCGGCTCATCAAGATCTACGTCATAGTAGAATCCGTCTTCGACCGTCGGGCCATAGACCAGTTTCGTTTCAGGCCAAATGCTGCATATTGCTTCGGCCATGATATGTGCGCAGCTATGCCGAACCACTTCGAGTCCTTCATCGTCTCGTGGAGTAATGATTTGAACCGCAACCTCGCCGTTGAGAGACGTGGATAAATCGACCAATCGGCCATCAATCTTCGCGGACACGGCAGCTTTTGCGAGTCCCGGCCCAATCTGTTCAGCCAGTTGCTTTGCTGTCGTGCCGTCAGTGACCTCTAATATGCTGCCGTCGGGCAGCGAAACTTTTGCCATAGATATATCCGGTATTTCCAATCTTTCTGTGCTCAAATCCTTATTTAGAGTTAACTAATGGGAATTTAACCCAGCAGCCCAAATCTGTCAACATTATTTATATTCCGATTTTTGTTGCTATATAGCGATTTTGACTGTATAATAATGTCAGCTTTGGCAAAGCACAAATGAATAAGGAGGAAACCAGAGTGGACGTGAATTTAGTTCTATTTAAAAAAGACGGCTCAAAGAAAAATTTCTCCTTGCCGAGCAACATTACGATAGTTGGCCGACGTCACGATTGTGACTTGTGCATTCCCCTTATGGTCGTCTCCAGAAGGCACTGCCATTTGAGCCAGAACAACGAGTCATTGAAAGTCCGCGATCTCGACTCGCGCAGCGGCACTTTCCTCAACGGCAAACGTATCAGCGAGGCAACTGTTCAGGCAGGCGACTATCTAACGATAGGGCCGCTTACGTTCCTGCTGCAGATTGACGGAGAGCCTAAAAAGATCGTCCCCCCTCAACAGCCCAAAACAACACCGGCTCCCAAGAAATCACCCGCACAAAAGGCCCCGGCAAATGAATTATCCGGCAGTTTCCCTGAACTGGAACTCGATGACTCTGACTCTTTTCTTGCCGAACTCGAAGATATTTAAGCTGGTTTCTATTTTACAGGTAACCACAAGAATTTTTCCAATTCGCGAGGGATAAAAAATACAACCACAGATTTGAATGTTGACGGAAACGCCTGCTAAGATTTACAGAATTAAAAGAATTTTAGCTTGCCAATGCCGACAAAACATATTAGTATAACAATTTATTGGTTTATGTTCCATATTTGCCGGGAGAGAAAAGTATATGCAAATATCGGATTTTATTCAGACTATTCTACCAGGCTCTCTCCACCTGCCGGCGGAGGTTAATTCAGTCTCACTTGAAACATCGCTACCTATTAATCCAATCAGGCTTTTCTTTTTTGTGGCATGGTTTTACTTGTGCCTGTACTTTGTTCAACGTGCTCAATTCAGCCCATTAGTTCCAAAAAAGTACAAATCAATTTCCTATATTATCAGCCTTGTCGCAGGACCCATACTTTTTCTTGTTTTGATAATAGTAGATACGGCAAAAAAGTCTTCGAAAAGCGACAGCAGTCTTTACGAGACAATAGCAGAACAGCTAAGAAACATCATTACCAATATACGCTCTATCAAGCCCGGGCTCCGCAAACAAGCCTCTACGGTAAAACTTCTTGATTCGTCAGGCAGAAGCATCAATGAGATATACGGCCACGGCAGCGGCAAAAAACAAGACAGCCACATTCTTGACTTAACCGAACAAGTTATTGCCAATGCTCTTGAGCAGCGGGCCAGTGATATTCTTATCGATCCGTCGAGCGAGTCAATATTCAAAATCAGACTGCGGATTGACGGTGTCCTTCGAACAGTAAATGAAATCAAAGCCGAGACCTGCAAAGCGGTTATAAGCAGCATCAAGGCCGTTTCGAGTATGGACATCTCCGAAAAACGAAGACCTCAGGATGGAGCGTTCATAGCAAAAAAAGGTGACACAAGCGCTTCGTTTCGAGTAGCAAGCGCCGGCGTCCTCAACGGCGAAAAGCTGTCGATAAGGGTACTGAACCAGGCGGCAAGCACCTTTACACTGGCTGATATGGGACTTGTAGAAAAGCAATATTCAATGATTCAAAGTGCCATAAAAAAACCATCCGGCATGATTTTAATGTGCGGTCCTACCGGCAGCGGCAAGACCACTACTATGTACGCAATGCTCAATGAGATTGACAGGTATACACGAAATGTCATAACGGTGGAAGACCCGATCGAGTCGATGCTGCCGGAAACCAGTCAGATTGAAATCAATCCCAAAGCCGATATCACATTCGCAAAAGCCCTGCGCAGCATCCTCAGGCAGGACCCGGATGTTATATGTGTAGGCGAAATACGTGATGAGGAAACCGCAGAGATTGCCCTTCGAGCATCGCAGACCGGTCATCTTGTGCTGGCAACAGTGCACTGTCACAGTAACTCGGCGGCCCTGATCAGACTGCTGGATTTGGGCGTATCGCCCCTTTTGCTGTCATCGGGACTGAGTCTTCTGGTCTCACAAAGATTGGTTCGCCGGCTTTGCGAACATTGTAAAACACCGGCACAACTTACCGAGAGCCTAATCCGGGAATTCCAAAGTAAAGATGTTGACTACACAAATATGTTCGATGCTCAAGGTTGCCGGCGATGTGACGGAACCGGTTATTATGGAAGGATGGCGGTTTTTGATATTATGCCGGTAACCGACGAATTGAAGGCCGGTATTGCCGATAACAAAGCACTGATTAATGAATTGAAAAACAAAGGCAAGAGAAAGAGCAGGACTAAGCTAAGGAAAGAAGGCTTAAAAAAGGTATCATCAGGGATAACAAGCCTCGAAGAACTAAAAAGAGTAATAGGGTAAAGTTTATGGTATTATTGGCAGGTATATGCGCCGGCGGACTTCTTACCTGGTACGCCATTAAAATCGGCTTCTACGAGATGTGGGCTATGCTTTTCAATATCGTAATCGCTATCTACATAGCCCTTTTCTTAGCTCAGCCGATTTTTAATTTTTTACCTGAGGAAGCAAGCAATATCCAATGCTGTGAAGCACTGACTCTGATAATCCTCGCGACAGGGGCTTTTTTAATCCTGCACGGATTAACCTACATATTATTTACCAGCCAGTTTAAGGTAACATTCCCGAAAATATTCGATATTCTCTTCGCAGGCTTTCTGGGTTTCTTCGCCGGCTTCCTTCTCTTGAGTTTCGCAGCACTAATAATCTTCCTTACACCCTTTGGCGCATACGCGGGTATAGAAGATGACTCCGTGGAGTACAACATGTCAAGTGCGTACTGGTTGTTCGACGGGATTCACTCGATAGTATCCTCGCCGGACAACGAGATAACAACCGAAATGGTTATCGAGCGACTCCTAAACAAATCACAGCCAAATACTCAGGACAAAAATCCTCAACAAGCAGAACCGGACAAGCCGATTCGGCCCAATGATGCTTAAACAAATATTTGTTAAAAACTCAGCCCTGTCCAGCACAATTGTACATTTCTCCGGCATTAAAAAGTGAAATATGAAAAAATTGTTTTGTTTATTCCGGAAAATTGTATTATTTTATTGCTGTTATGTTGGGATCGAATGATCTCGATGTGCCCGTCAGCAATGCACAGACATTGCGCGGCGGGTATTAACATGGAAGGAGATGTTTTTTTTGAATGGAGTGTTGCGATGAAACTCAAGTCTATGCAAGTCAAAAATTTCAAGTGTTCCGAAGATTCTACATGGTTCGATATTTGCCCTGTGACGTGTCTTGTGGGGAAAAACGAGGCGGGAAAAACCGCGCTGCTCGAGGCCCTGCACAAGCTGAATTCGGATGTGGCCGAACTGGGCGAATTCGACGTGCTGCTGGAGTATCCGAGGCGGCGGCGTAAGGAATATCAGCGCCGTTCCGGCACCAAGCCGGACGATGCGCTAATCACCCGATGGGAGCTCGAAGATAAGGACGTAGAAGCGATTGAGGAGAAACTCGGAACCGGTGCCGTAAAATCCAGGATCGTGGAAATCCGCAAAGGTTACTATCCCGGACAGCGATGGGTGTTTGTAAATGACAAGACTTCGCAAAAGGACTCGATGCCGGCATCGGTCCAGGCAAAAATGGAGAAGCTTTTACCGAAGTTCCTGTATTTCTCCAAGTGCAACATCATGGATGGCCGCATCGCTATCGACTACATTATCAAAAAACAGGAGCGCGGCAAACTCTCGGGGCCGGAACGCGTATTCCTGGCACTGCTCGACCTGGTGGGGACAAGGCCCGAACACTTAACGAGTATAGAGAATTCCGAGGAATTGATTGCAGACTTAGAGGCGGCCTCGGCGCCGATTACCGAGCAGATTTCCAGATACTGGAGCCAAAACACAACTCTGCGAGTGTCCTTCCTGTTACATCCCGGAAAACTGCAGGACCCACCTCCCTTTGACCAGGGACAGATTTTGGAGACGCGTATCCTCAATACACGACATAACCTGACGTTGAATTTCGACGAGCGGAGCACAGGCTTCGCATGGTTCTTTTCCTTCCTCGTGTGGTTCTCCCAGGTCAAAAGGACCTTCGGGGATAATCTGTTTATACTGCTGGATGACCCCGGTATCGGGCTGCACGCAAAAGCACAGGAAGACCTTCTCCGGTATATTTCGCAGGAGCTTGAGCCGCATTACCAGGTGATTTACACGACCCACTCGCCTTTCATGGTCGATCCCAATAACCTGCAGCGGACCAGAACGGTCGAAGACATTATCTCAACGGGAGATGACGGCAGGGAAAAATACCTCGGCACAAAGGTCGGCGAAAAGGTCTTAAGCACAGATGCCGACACCCTTATCCCGCTGCGGGCGGCACTGGGCTACGAAATGATGCGGTCTATGGTCGCCGGGCACAAAACGCTGCTTGTCGAGAGTATGACCGAGGCGTTTTATCTCAACTGGTTCTCCACCCGGCTGAACGAGAAAGGCCGGGCCGGTTTGGATTCTTCCTGGAAAATCGTGCCGTGCGGGGGGGGAGAGAAAATCGGCGCCTTCCTGGGTCTGTTCGGAGCCAACAAGGGCAATGTCGTGGTGCTGATGGATGTGGCCGGGGGACAAAAGAGACTCGAACAACTGCGCGAGTCCGAGCTTTTGCGAGTCTGCGGCATCCTTACTATGGATAAATATATTAATAACGAGGAAGGGAGCGTTGAGGATTTGATCGGCTGGCCGACATATTTCGCGCTCGTGAATCTATGCTATAAACTGCCGCGAAAGAAGCGGCTGTCACTGACGGCACCCGACGAGACCGTAAGCGTCGACGGTCAGCCGAAACGTCTTGTCCGGCGGGTCGAGGAGTACTTCGCTGCCGCCGGGCCCGATTTTGGCTCGTTCGACCGGTACAAACCGGTGGAATTCCTGGTCGAGCACACCGGTAAATGTCTCAAAAAACTCCCCGATTTGTCCAGGGCGCTCGACCGGTTCGAAAGGCTCTTCGCAGACATCAACACCTGCCGGAAAAGCCCGCAGGCACCCAAGACACCCGGCTACACACAGGCCCGCCCGATTGTCGATCTTGAAACAAGAAAAAAAGCCGGCCAATTATCAGAAGCTGAAAAAGTGTGATGAGCGGACAAACCGCTCAATAAGTGGCGGGCCTTTAGCGTCACAAACTATGAGGGCATGAACCGCCCTGGCATAGATCGGTCGGGCACGGACCGCTCGGACACGTCTCGCAGACATGGCTCGTTGATTTGCTGCGCCCGACGGCAAAGCCCGAGAGCAGTTTTTGCACATCGGAGCTGTTGCACTTATCGCAGGTATGTTTTCGAGGAGTCCTCGTTTTTTCGAGAAACTCCATCGTATGTCCGCATTTATTACACTTATATTCGAATATCGGCATTTTTTAACCTCACGCGAAAGAACGCCGGCTGTCACTCCCGGAACAGCAGCTTTATGAGTTTATCCTGCTGGGAGAAGTCGGGAACGATGATATGAGCGCCGGCTTTAACCAGGCGGGTTCGCTTTTCGGGATTCAGGCCGTGACGGCGGATCTCATCGGTTGCGATACCGACGGCGATGCCGTCACGCTTCCGGCATTCCCTTATCTCGACGGGGCCGTCGCCGAAGACGGCTAATTCAGATCCTTGCAGGTTGTTTTCGGTCATGATTTTTTCTATGACCATCTTCTTTGAATACTTGGCCACGTCGCCGACGCTGCCGTAAATCCCGCCGTCAAAAAGCTCCGCGTAGCCAAGCGCTTTGGACTCGGCGACAACATCGTCACAATCGGTCCCGCTGGCCAGGTAAAGTTTTATGCCTCTTTTTCGAAGGGCCTCTAAGAATTCCAACGCGCCTTTGATGGTGTAGTCATGAATATCAAGCTCGCCGCGTTTGAATTTTTCGATGCGCTTGTTGACAAGCTCCATTAAAGCGTCGTTGTAGATTTCCTTGTAGCCGAACTTGTCGCGTATTTCATCGCAGGGGACAAGGCCGAACTCTTTGACCATCTCAACCAGCGCTTCCATCTGCACAATTGTCTGGATACCGGTTGACTTATCGATGTAGTCGAGGACGCGGTTTCGCACCTGGTGATAGAGGGTCTCATCGGCGGTTTCGTATTTGTCGCCGAGAATCGCCTTAATCATCACCGGGGCCATTACCTGCTCCCAGCCCTGCCTCAGCGTGCTCACCGTCCCATCGTGATCGAAGACAGCGTGCTTTATCTGCGCCTGCGGCATCGATTCGGAGCAAAGTTCTATTTCGGTGTCATCGAGATAACGTGCGCCTCGCCTATCGGTCGCAAGCTCCGGTTGATAGATATAATCGGCGTCTTTGCCGATTTCGAGGATCTCCGGACCCGAGGCGGTGCCCGTCTGGAACAATTTCTGGACAGTGACAGCGGCGGCAATATTGGCAAACTCGGCGGCCTCGGCGGGACGAACACCCGCTCCCAGGCACAACGCCAGCGCGCTTGTCACCGTATCGCCCGCGCCGACGATATCAAGCTTTTTTAACAATTGAATACCCGGGACCTCGTGGTAGCCATCGGAATCAATCGTGATGATCCCCCGTGAGCCGCGGGTCAGAAATACCGGCCTGCTGAACTGCCGATATAAATTCCCGGCGTATTTTTTAACATCCGCTAATGTCAGGACATCGTCCAGTTTCACATCGACGTTGCTCAGTTGGGCCGCTTCCAGATCATTTGTTTTACGGTAGATGTCCCTGAATTTACAGCCGTAGTGCCGGGAATCGAGCAGGACTATTTTGTCCCTGAACTTTCCAAAAAGCTCGTTTGCGGAGTCTATGAAAGATTCGTTTGTGATACTGCCGGGAACCTGCTGGTTGAATATCAAGGCATCCGCCGTCTGCAGGGCATTTTTTATGCCGTTAAGGAGTGCCTGGTCGGTTGCCTCGGTTCGTTTATTGAAAAAGCCGAAGTCCATCCGCGACAGCTCGTTACCCTCAAGATACGGCTTGCCGAATGTAACCGTGTCGAAATTATCCTTTTGAACGACTAAATAAGTCGTATCAACGCCCAGCTCTTTGAGCTGACGAGCCAATTCTCTTCCGAAGATGTCATCTCCGACGACACCTATAACCTGAATCGACGCCGGCTCGAGAGCGGCAAGATTGGCGACAACGTTAGATGCGCCGCCGAGCGAATAGTAATGCTTGCCAACCGCCTGGGCCTGCAGGCCGGTCTCGAGCGAGACTTCCGAGCCGCAGGGATCGAGCAGCCAGTAAGCATCAACACAGAAATCGCCGTAAACCGCAACTTTGACATTCTTAATGCAAGTCAGGATTTCGCTGAGCCGCTGTTCTTTCATTGTTCAACACCTTTTTGCTGCAACAGTTGTATCGTCTTCTTATAGAGCAACGGAAAGGTTTGTTTCTGGTTGCCCTGTATGTAAAAGCCTTTTCCGGCAAAGGACCGGGGGATTCGGTCGACAACGCTTTTCTGGTCGCGGAAATAATAGCACTGCGAAGATTCGTCGCTTTGTGTCGAGGGCGTCCCGCCCTCGAATCGCGGGCTGGAAGCCCGCGACACATCCTCACGCAGATCGAAGTCGGCGGTGAGGATACCGTTCGGAACGCTGCCCGTGTTGGCGGCGATTGAGACGGCCTTGAGCAGAACTTCCGGCCCGGTCACCGCGCTTCCGATGTTGAGCACCACGCCGCCGCCGGCAAGTCCGGCGATTTCATTCGTGTAAATAAGGAAATCTCTGCCGGAACAGCCGCCCTTGGCCTGGCCGTCAAAGGATGGATGCTGGTCGATTACGTCCGTGCCTATCCCGACGTGAATGGTGAAAGGAACGTTGTTCTCGTAGCAGGCGACAATTAGACTCACTTCGGGATGAGCGAAAGTATCCGGCAAATCGCCTTTCGCAGCCGAGGCAAGCACCTCGCGGCGGAAATCCTCGTCGCATATCGTTCTGCCGAGCGACTCGCCGAGCCCGAGTTTATATTTATTGCCGACGGACATAGCGTAATTGAAATAAGCAAATTCGCGGGCCATCCCGAACCGGCCTTTGCCCAGGGCGTCCGGGACATTTTCGCTGGTCTGGCCGATCAGGGCCAGCTCGAAATCATGTATGGCCGCAGCGCAGTTGCCGGCAACAAGACTGACAAGACCGCGTTTTACCATCTCGGCAAGCAGAAGGCCAAGGCCGTTCTTAATTAAATGGGCGCCTGTAAAAACAACAACAGGCTTGCCGGCCTCCCGGCATGAAACGATCGCCCGGGCAATATTCTCTATATCGCCGCATGTCTTACCAGGCAGCTCAATAGCCAGATCGTCAAGGTCTTCAGGCCGGACAAGGTCGTCGAGCGTAACCTTATTCGAGCGCGTATTCAACGGATACGTATTGACTCGACCGAGATCAAAGGCGCTGTACCTGCCGTCGTAATCCATGGAAGTTCCCGCTACTGAAGCTTTCCGATGAGTTTTTCGAGCCGCTTTATGGATTCCACCATACACCGGATGGTGTGATAGTTGACTTTCCATGAATGGCTCATGTGCGTCCAGATGGGCTCGCCTTCTCTGGTCAGCAGAGGCCACCATTCACCGACGGGATGATTTATCATCTTGTCGAAAACGAAACGGTGCACGTTTTCGTAGGCGGGCCAGTATTCCTCCGGCCCGAACCGCAGGCACGCTTCCAACATTCCTATCATCACCTCGGCCTGCTGCCAGAACTCCTTTTCCATATCGTAAACGCCGCCGGCGTGCGGCCCTTCGACATAAACGCCGCCATATTCCCAATCGACACCGTTATCCCGCCCATGATCCGCCGCCTTTTTGATAATGTCCCTGTACTCTTTAAAGCCTGTCCCCATTATGTCCGTCGCGTGGGCGAGCAGCCAGGCAAATTCGACATTGTGTCCCGCGGAGGTATTATCCCCGGCGTTGTCTTTTTGCCCGCCTTCTGCAAAGCGGTCCCAGCCCCAGACGATATCGAACTTTATCTGCGGAGCGACTTTCCAATCGACCGTGAATTGCGGGATGCCGGTGGCGTATTTCGGGTGAAGGATCCGTTCATCGAGCAGGTCGATGTCCTCGACGAGCGTTCGCCGGTGGATGGATTGGCCGGTGCATTCATAAAGCGTAGTGAAGGCTTCCATAAGATGCATGTGGACATCGAGGGTCTTTCGGTCGCCGCCCTGCGGGCCTGGGCCGCAGAGGTCCCAGTTCCTCTCGAACATCTCGAAGTAGCCGCCATACATGGTGTCGGCGGCGTATTTCTTGAGCAGGTCGAACGTTTTGACGGCGTATTCGACGCCGCGCTGGTCCCCGGTAGCCATAGTATATTCGCTGAGGGCGTACATGATAAAAGACAGGCCATAGAGGATTTTTTTATCGCAGGTAACGTTACCGGCACGATCGGTAATCCAGAAGAAGCCGCCGTATTCGCTGTCCCACATCTTGTCGATGAGAAAATCAACGCCGTGGCCGGCGTACTCGGCGCACTGACCGTCACCGTATCCCGCCCGGTGAGCGGAAGACATGGAATAAACGGTGCGGGCTTGGGCGAGCATGGATTTCTCGTCTTCACCGCTGTCGTTGCCGTCTTTATCGAAATGCGTGATGAAGCCGCCGTTCTCATCGTCTTTACACCTATCCAGCCAGAACGGAAGCAGCTCGGTCGTTAGGTGCTGCCTGCACTCTTCGAGGCACGCGGATACTTTACTTGCATCGATAGCCATTTTGCAATCCTTTCAATTGGTCGGTCAGATATCCATCATCAACAGGTCCAGGTACTCATGCAATCCGCACATAATAACAAAAACACCCGTTAACAGCAATGAGCATTTGGAGCGAATTTTCCAGTACATTCTTGCGAATCGGATGCCTATTCAAGGTGACGGATTGGCCCCGATAATAGCAGGAATGAAAATCACCGCATCGGTTAGGCCGGGAGAATGACAACATCAATCAATTTACGCTTGTACAGAGATACCTTTTGCTTTTAGAACCTGCTTCAAAATATTCTCTATCCCATTATAAATGTTATGCAGGAATGTAGCGATAGCTGCCAATTCGATAGTCGACTTCTCCTTCCTTCCCATAGCATCTTTAAGATTATCCAATGCTTTTTCCACATTCTCTTTTTCTGCAGCTATCTTTCTGGTCAAATCAACCATAAATTCTCACTCCGGTTTCTTCGACAATATCACTGAACTTCGATTTTAGAGATAAATCAACAAGATCAACGGATTTTGATAAGTTCTTAATCAACTCGGCATAGAACTTGAAGAACAATCTTTGCTCAATCCCTTTGACTCCAAGATCTATATCGTTAGCTCCTCCTTCGGCTTCAATTGACGAGCCGAATAAGAAAACAGAGGAAACGTTATATTCTTTAGCATAACGCAAGATTACATTTTTCTCATATTCTGTTATCATCGCATACCTCTTTGCCACTTTTCGTACGGCATGAAACAATCAAAACACTTTAGTCTGCATATGACTATAGGGGAATTTCACACAAACGCAAATATATTTCTTACGCAGGTGCGGGGACCGAATATACAGGCAATCCTCATGTTAAGATTGCGCCTAAATAACCATGAATCCCAGCTTTTAATGGGATGAATTTGTCAGCTTTTCGCCTGGTCGAGGATCAGGTCTTTTACTTTCCGGCTGGGCAGATTCAATGCTCCGTAAGCGGCGGCGGCAGTACTGCGAAGCTCGGTGTCGGTTGCGTCCGAGCTGATAAGCACGTAAATGGCATCGATCGTCTCATCAGGCAGCATATTGGCGTTCAGCTTGGCCGAAGTTGCAAGAGAAATAAAGGCAGATATCCGTACATCCGGTGCGTTGTTGGCCTCAAGAGCCATTGCGGCGATTGCCCGCTGGGCGCCGGGACTGTCGAGATAGGCTAATATCTGTCCGGCCAAAACCTGGATTCTCTCGTCACTTACAGCGCTTTCAAGAGCAAGCTGAGCGGCAGATAAATCAAGGACAGGATTCCTGGCCTGGGCTAATGAGAGCATGGCTTCGGCCGCACGGACGGCGTAGTTTTCGGCTATCTCTTCGCTCCAACCGTTCGCACCTCCCGAACCGGTCTGCGAGCCCTGCCCCAAAGCTTCGGCGAGATTCGCAACGACAAGCTTGCTCTCGGCAAATCCTTCCTTGGGGCCGGCTGCACCTATGGCTATCGCGGCACTGTACCTGACCATCCGATCATTGAATGACAGGGCCTGAAGCAGCGGCTGAGACGGGCCGATTTGATAAAGCAACGACTTCTCACCGGCGGTCGTTGCCAGCGCCTCGATAACACCAAGTGCGACGTGAGCATTATTGTCTTTGACGGCACGAGCAAGCGCCTGATGGAGATATTCTACGCCCGCTGTAGTAGCGTAAACGAGAGCATCGGCGTGACGTTCGCCGAAATAGGCGGGCATCTTTTCAACGCCGGCCGACTCGGCCTTGAAAAAGGAGGCAAGCCAAAGGCCGATAGCTGAACCGAATCCGGGATCTGCCTTGAGCGCCCACTCGCAGGTCCGCATTGCCATAAGCTCGTTAAAATAACTTTTATCAACCTCTTCCCGAACAAGCTTCGCGGCATCAGAATCCCAGAACCAGACATTGGCAAAACTGGCGTCCTGAGCCGGCGCCAACGACTGGGCATGATAATAATATTTTTCGGCAAGCTCCTGGAACAACTGGGCGGCCGGAACTTGAAGCATGTCAGGATCGATTTGCCTGATGCTGTCCTGAGCCATTGCACGAAGTTGGGATGAATCGTCGTTCTCGATAATGTACTTCAGATAGGCCTGTGATTGCGGATAGCCGATCTTGCCCAGAGCTGTTATTATCTGGGCCTTGAGCGTGACGTTGTCAGTCTGCAAAGCGGCGACAAGCGGCCTTATCCCATCTCTGCCGATATGCGGGAGTGCCCGAACGATATAAGGCAGCTCATTTTCACGGGAACTGTCGGCAATCGCATCCAGCATAAACGGGATTGCGTATTCGCCGGCGTTACGGAGTCGCTTAACTGCTGTAAGCCAGCCGCGGTCGGTACCGCTTAATCTTCTTACTTCCTCCGCGATAATTCGAGGCTCGGTCCGCTCTATGAATCTGCCCTGCTCGATGATGGCAAGAATTTTCCCGCTCAAATCAGCTAATTCGGCATCGGGCGCGACATCGTTGACTCTGACCAATATCTGGTAACCCTGTTGATTGGCCCTGCTTAATTCAAGCAGCTTCACAGGATCGGGATTGCTCGCCAGGACAGCCTGTGCATGCCCCTTAGCCATATCGAATCGGCCAATTTTCGTATAATGCAGAAAGTCATTCCAGTTCTCCTCCAGGGTTTGGGCGGAACATGTACTAACTCCAAGATATGCTATTGCCAAAATTGCTATGGCTGTTTTTGCTTTTAACATCAAAATATCTCCAAAAAACTGCGTTCGTTTCACCAAAAAAACCTTCGGCTGCCACACAGATAAGAATTATCTCAGGCGGCCCTTACCTCCAAATCACCCTTATCGGGGCGTTTTTTGCCCACCAAATGCGGACAAAATGAATAATTCACTATTATTATTCGTCCGTAGAACTATATAGTATAAGTAAATACCTGTTCTGTCAACAAAAAACCGCTTCGGATACCCATAATAGAGAACTTCAAGGCATTTTTGAAATTGTATTCCGGGCCGCTTTCTGTTACAATATCGGACATACGGTCGGCTTTTCATACTGCAAAACAAAGGCAAAGAGGAGAAAAGAACTCATGAGGAAGAAAATAATAAAAAAACAATTCTTATAATGATTTCGTTATCAGTCGTTCGTGCCGCTATCGCCACGGAGCGGCTGGTACCGAGCCAATACCCACAAATTCAAGCTGCAATAAATGCCGCCGGAATTGGTGACACGGTCATCGTCGAAGCCGTTGGCGTCCGTCCGAATGACTGGCCGATATGGATGAGAAGTTTTAAGGACTACTGAGATAAAGGGAACAGGAATATGGGCAAACAAACCAGAAGGGATTTTCTAAAAGTGCTGGGCCTTACCGCCGGCTCTCTAATGATGCCGCAGGCAGTATTTGGCAAGCAAAAGCCCGCTCGCAAACCCAACGTCGTGCTGATCTTCACCGACGACCAGGGCTCGATAGACGTCAACTGTTACGGCGCCAAAGACCTGTATACGGAGAACCTCGACCGGCTGGCCGCCGAAGGAACGCGATTCACCCAGTTTTATGTCGGCGCGCCGGTCTGCTCGCCCTCCCGCGCTGCGCTGATGACCGGCCGGTATCCCCGCTGCGCCGGACTTCTGAGCAACGCCCCATCGGATAAAGGCCGCCCCGGCATGCCCACCGAGCAGGTCACCATCGCCGAGATGATGAAATCGGCAGGATACGCAACAGGCCACGTCGGCAAATGGCACTTAGGCTATACGCCCGAAACTATGCCGAACGGGCAGGGCTACGATTATTCATTCGGACACATGGGCGGGTGCATCGACAACTACTCGCACTTTTTCTACTGGCAAGGCCCCAACCGGCACGACCTCTGGCATAACGGCAAAGAAGTCTGGCACGAAGGCGAGTTCTTCGGCGATCTCATGGTCGACGAATGTAAGAAATTCATCGACGGGCATAAGGACGAACCGTTCTTTCTATACTGGGCAATAAACATGCCGCACTACCCCTTACAGGGGATAGAAAAGTGGCGAAAGAAATACGAGCATCTTGAAGACCCCCGGCGAATATATGCTGCGTTCGTCTCCACGATGGACGAGCTGATCGGCAAAGTCGTCCGGCACCTCGACGAATCCGGCCTGCGTGAAAATACCCTGATTATCTGGCTCAGCGACCACGGCCATTCCATCGAGTCGCGGACTTTCAGCGGGGGAGGAAGCTCCGGCGACTTCCGCGGTCATAAGTTCACACTCTGGGAAGGAGGTCTTCGCGTCCCGTGCATCGTCTCCTGGCCCGGCCGCATCAGTCAAAATGCAGTCCGCAACCAGATGGCCGCGAGCATCGACTGGATGCCAACGATTGCACAATACTGCGGCGTCAAACCTCCCGATGTTAATATCGACGGCAAGAGCATCGTCCCGGTGATCGAGTCGGCGGATGCCCCGTCGCCGCACGATGTTCTCCACTGGGAGACCGGCAAGCACTGGGCAATACGTCAGGGCGACTGGAAGCTGGTCCACAACGGCCCGGCAACGGATTATAAAGGCCGAAAGATCCCAAAAGTTGAGAACTTCCTGAGCAACATGGCTGAAGACGTCACCGAAACGAAGAATCTGACCGAAGCGTATCCCGAAACAGTCGAGCGGCTCACGAGCCTTCACGAACAGTGGCTCAAACAACTGCCGAAGGAATAGCAGAGCAATTCTGAGACGTGCAGATCTCATTTGATACTCTACTCTTGCTCGAATCAAGGCTCGCCTTCGATGAAGATGCTACGGCTCCTTAACTTGAACTTGCTGAATGATTACCTGGTTAAGACGTGCCGTACCATCTATTATGAACGTTCGCTCTCCCGGACCGAAAAAGTCAAGATCGTTATCTAACTGCCGCAGTTCCTTTTCGTCCTGCTTGACGCTATACTCCAAAGTCCCAATCTCACTTTTGAGATCGCGGAATGCCACGTACTGTTGATACAGAGCTTCCTCGCGTCTCTTGACACCCATTATCGCCTGCCTTCGGCTTTCGGCACCGACCAGTTCAATCTCTTGACGAATCGCCATCTCTCTGAGAGTAAGCTTCAAAGTCTGACTTTGCAGCACGTCCTTTTCCTCTGAGTACTTCTTGATGGCCGATAGCTTTGATTGGATCCC
>Ga0307378_10000943_pt1 | contig 48318 bp, 79 predicted proteins | sample UN1MG_FD_202238 | JGI IMG/M metagenome (GOLD analysis project Ga0307378, IMG submission 202238) | Soil microbial communities from Risofladan, Vaasa, Finland - UN-1 | ecosystem: Environmental > Terrestrial > Soil > Coastal area > Acid sulfate soil | place: Finland: Risofladan, Vaasa | collected... | reverse complement strand
CCCCACCAAGACCAATGTACGACCCCAACGAAGATCCCAAACCAGGCAGCCTGTTCCACTCGTATCGCAAAGGCTGGGTAGCAGGAGCCCAATTCGGGCCGCTTGATCCCAAGTTCACCGAACACGATGATGCCAGCATCAAAAGCGAGTACAGCCGTGGCTACACCGATGGCCGCCTTGCCAACCGTGAAGCTTTGCAAGCTGCCAGCAAACGACTCGGCTACAAACCCTCCGTCATTCGATTGGCGGCCAGTCAGTGAGCAAAGGAACTTCACGTCGGGCGTTCTCTGTCAAAGGGATCACGTACCAGCGTGTCTCTGACTATGTGGCGGAGATCAAAGGGAAGGAACCCAAAGCCTCTGTCTCAGGATTCGTTGAAGACGCCATCCGAGCACGGCTTGGCGACCCGACCCCCGAAGAACTCCAGAAATTTGACGAAGAAAATCAGAAGCGTATTTCAGAGAAGAGGGTGACGCCGGATGTCCCGGCGTCATTGGAGGGTTACGTTCCTCCGATCCTTCTCCTTTGAGATACTCATGTTCACGAACACTGATCACCACATCGTCATCACTGCCCTCCGCGATCTTCTTGCGGAGTTTCCACCTACAACCGATCCCGACGCAGTGTCCGCTCGTCATCAGGCTCGGATGGTTTTGAAGAAATACGAGAAGACCCTTGATGAGCTTCATCCCACTGACCCCGCACATCGCAGCGACACCTGAGAACATCAGCATCACGGTGCCGGATGAAACCGGGAGACGATCCTTGGGTACGGCTTCGGCTAACGTCCATTTGCTCAAAGCACCCGAAGACAACTGCTGGTGGGTGAGCCGGGTATTGGTCTCTGACAAACACCGGGGCCAAGGCTGGGGGGGCATGATGCTGGATCAGTTGATTGTGGAAATCACCAAACAGGACGGCCAGTCCATCATCGTCACCCCCGGTGGCTACGGTGCTGATCCGGTTCGGCAGCAGCGCTTTTACGAGGCCCACGACTTCATCAAAACGGGTGAAGGAGCCACAGCACACTGGCTCTGGACCCGGAGCGAGGAAACGGCCCGAAACTTGGCCGTCAGAGCCGCTGGTGCCATCGTGAGACGCACGAGAGAAGCCCAGGCCGCCCAGGACCAGGACGCTGAGACTTCCGTAGAGAGCCCCTGAGCGCCTCTTCTGAAAAGTGGTGAGGGAACTCACCCTGTCTGGACCACCTTTTGTGTTCACTTGTCCTCATATTGGGGTACAAGTAACACAAAGGCACCGATGACGAACCTTCTCAGGACCGATGGCTACAAGTTCTCAATGGCTCAGGCTGGGTTTCCGCTTCGACGGGAAACCTTCTATCTGAGTTTTCGCAAAGGCGGATGGCAGTACATCCCTTTCAATCTCGATGGTGAGATTCGCAAGTGGCTTTTGCCTCTGCCCCGGAAGGGCGAGAACGAGTACCTCCGCGAACACAACTACGGTTTGAACGGTGCGATGCACGAAAGTGTGACCACCGGGAGCTTGCTCAACATCCGCACGGCACCGAAGGGGACTTGGGTTTACCAGCGTGAGCCCCTTGCCACCATCACCTGTCGGAGCTTCCCCGCTTCGTGGTTAGAGCCTTTGGCTTTGCGTTTGTTCTTCCCCATTCAGTTGGCGACGGAGATCAAACTTCACGGGGCCGACATCGATCCCCTCATGTTGAGGGCAACCTGTGATGAGCAAGTCGACATCATGCGTCGGGTCATCGACGAAGTTGCAAATGAACAAGATCAGAAAGCTTTGACGGACATGATCGTCTTGGCCGAGAACGAGTACCGCAACTCCGTGATGGAGCAGACCAAAGAGCTGCTCAGCATTGTGAAAGAGCCCAGCCGCATCTTTGAAGTCGGGATGCGTGCGGCCACCTGCGAAGGCCAACACAAGATTGTGTTGGAAACCCTCAAAGAGCTGGGCATCAACGGCACCAGCAATGTGGCACTGGCTCAGGAACTCGACATGAAGCCTGTGGGCACGATGGGCCATGAGCACATCCAGCGTTGGGGCAATGACCTGGATTCCTACCGGGCCATGCGAGACATGCGTGTGGGGACGCCGAGTTATTTGCTCGACACCTTCGACACCATCACGTCTGGCATCCCGGCTGCGATCCAAACAGCCCTTGAGGATCGCCACAACTTCTCCATCCGTTATGACTCAGGCGACAAGTTCGCTCAGTACATCTACGCTCATGGCGAGTTTGGTCGTCACAACCTGAGCCCGGTCCACATCCTTGAGGATGGTCTGACCGCTGCGATGACGGCGAAGTTTGAGAAACTCCGTGAGTTCACCGGATTGGATGAAACGAAGCAAGTCTACGGCTACGGTGGCTTCTTTGTTTCGCACCACTGGAACAACCCTCTGACCCGTGACCGCGTTTCGGCCGTCTACAAGTTGACCGAAACCAGTGGCGAGGCCCGGATGAAGTTCGGCAACGAAACGGGTTTGGGCAAAGTCAGTGTTCCTGGCAAGCCCGTTGCCTGGCGCCGACTCCGGGGCAGCGGTCCTTTGTCCATCATCGGACAACAGGGCGAAGAGGTCCCTGACAACTATCTTTGTACGACGGTTCAAGGACCGTCACACGGGATGACGGGCGCCCAACACGAAGAGGTACGTGGGAAACTTCGGACCTGCAACGTGGACAGCGCCATCATGGCGTCCATCAAAAACAACAAAGATGAGGGCTACCACCTCTCACCCGCAACCACGAAACTCGTGGAAAGCCTCCAACGCTAAAGGACATCTCATGCCTGTACTCAACACTGAAGCCCTCATCCAAAACCGTTGCGACGCCATCAAGGCGTATCACGATGGGGCCGGACTCCCTCGCGCTGAACTGGATGTCTCTGGCGGCATTGACTCCGCTGTGATGCTCCTGCTCCTGGCTCGTGCGCTTGGACCCGACAACATCACGGCGGTCTACTCAAGCATCAACAGTAGCGACGAGAGCCGTACCCGTGCTGCGGCTGTGGCCAAAGCTGCTGGGGTGATGCTCTGTGAAGTGGAAGCCACCAAGGCGTATGACGAACTCGTCCAGGCGGCGATCCAGTCGATGTTGGTTGCTGGCGTCAATGGCCAGGAGCTTCAAGACCGTCTCGACGCGGACCCCACCATCAAGGGCTCACTGCGCTCGTGTATCCGGGCTCCGTTGGGTCGGTTTATGAACCGTCTCGCAGGGAGCGGTATCCGTCACGGCACCGGCAATGAGGATGAAGACCGCTGGCTCCGTTTCTACCAAAAGGGAGGGGACGGCGAAGTGGACACCAACCCTCTGGCGATGCTCAGCAAAGGAGAGGTCTACCAGTTGGCGGTTGCTCTCAAGTGCCCTGACGAGATCATCGAAGCGATGCCCACTCCCGATTTGTGGGGAGAGGGCGAAGGTCACAACGATGAAGCTGAACTGAAGAAGCTCAGTGGCGTGGACTGGACCTACAGCCGAGTTGATCCAAAGACCGGCGAGTATCTACGGGTTGGCACCATCGAGAGGATGAGCCGGTTCTGGGATGTCTTTGATCCCAATGACCCACAAGCGACTGACCTTGCCGATTTCAACCTCACACCTGAGCATTGGGAATCGGCCCGCAAATGGGAACGGAGCACCCGTCACAAGATGAACCCCAACTGCACGTCGCTTGGAGTCCGCAGAGGTCTTCTCGACGCTGGGCTCATCACCGACGTACTGCCCCAGCTCTAGGCGTAGAATTCCCCTGAAAGCTGTGTAACTCACGATGAACATCGAAAAAACCATTGCAAAAGTCCTGGCTGCGGCAAACACCAAACGTACCGATGCCGGTTTCCAAGGCTCACGGGGAGATGGGGGCGCAACTGCGATGGAGGCGGGAGTGCGCTTCTATCGTGCGGGCCTCCGTAAAGAACTCCCTGAAGAGTGGGCAGAGTATGCCCACGAAGCCAAACAGGAAGCCGACCCCGAGCACGCAGAGTACGTTCGCCTCAAAAAGAAGTTCGGCTAAGCGCCGTTTACGAAAGGAAGACCATGACCAAACGAATCCTCATCGACGTTGACACCCAGTTCGACTTTATGGACCCGGAAGGTTCCTTGTACGTGCCCGCCCCCCACGGAGCTGCCAAAGCCATCAAGAATCTCCTGATGTCGGCATCCGTGGACGGCATTGGTGAAACTTACGACGCCATCATCGGATCGGTTGATTCCCACGCCTACGACGCTTGGGAGTTTGCTGAGAACGGAGGCCCCTTCCCTCCCCATTGTGCCAAAGGGACTCGTGGTTGGCTGCGGTCGTTCCCTGACTTCCCTGCGAAGCAGCGGTTCATCCCCATGACGCCTTACGACGGCCAGGACCAGGGCTACTACGACAGCGGTCAACGTCCCACGACCGTCCTGGTTGGTAGAAGCAAAGAGGGCCGGTTTCCCCGTAAGTTGTCGCCAAAAGATCTCGCCACGGAAGCGGTGGTGGGCAAGGTCGGGCTGTATTTTGAGAAGGAAGTCTACAGCCTGTTCGACAACCCGATGGCGGAGCCGGTGCTCCACGAGATCGGTCTGCAACTGGGTGGCGACTGGGACAACATCCAGATCGATGTCATCGGCTACTGCACTGGAGGCTACTGCGTGGACGCGGCGGTAGAGGGATTGCTCAGGGCACATGCTCAGACCGGCATCCCCCGAGCCAGCATCCGCGTCCTTGCCTACGCCACGGCTGCCATCGGTGGTGACGAAGGCATGGCCAAGTCCAAAGCGGAACTCATGGCTCTCGGAGCAGAATGGGTAGGCAAACCTGAACCTTGGACGGGTACGGACAAAAACGGTAATTTCCACGCCCGCAACATCCCCAACGGGAAATAACCCATGACATTCACCATCGACGAACTCCGCCATCAGCTTCGTGACACCCAGAATGAGTTGCAGGCAACGCGGACCAAACTCAACAATGCGAAGAACGAGAGCGTGCGCTTGCGTAAAGAAAACGATGACCTCAAAGAGCGGATGCGCAGGGCCGTCGCCCCTCTCCTGCCGGAAGGCACCACTCTCAGCTCCAACTGGGACAACTACAAGGAACCAGGATACTAACCATGAGTCGTCGCAAAATCGCAGTCTACGGTGGATCGTTCAATCCGTTCGGCAAACACCATCAAGACATCATCCGATGGTTGATTGAAGAAGCCGGGTTCACATCCGTCTTGGTGGTCCCCGCTGCCGCACACGCCCTCAAAGACGATCTGCCTGAGTACATCCATCGTTACAACATGGCCCACCTGGGCGCGGTGGACTTGAACTTCGCACGACCGTCACTGCCGTTTGGTAGTGATGTGAAGGCCAGTAACATCGAAGGCACCATGCTCCAGAAGCACAAGCCTCCGATCTACACCTACGATCTACTCAAGGAGATCACGGAGTGGTACGGGCAGGTCTTCGACAAAAGCCAAGAAGCTCCCGAATTCAAGTTCGCCATCGGTCCTGATGTCCGAGACGAATTCGACAAATGGAAGGGCATCGAAGACATCGAACGCGAATTCGGGTTCGTGGATGTCCCGGTATTCTCCATGAGAGCGACGAACCTGCGAGAGATGATCGCATCGGGTTCTGATCTTTGGAAACGCCACGTTCCCCTTGCCGTCGCCGGTTACATCCAGCGTCACGGCCTCTACCAGAAGCAAACAGCATGACCCACACATACAACTACCCCCTGCCGGCTGTGACCGTGGACATGGTGATCTTCACGATCTCCAAAACAGGCCGGTTGGAAGCCTTGCTCATCAAACGTCGTGATGAGCCTTGCAAAGACATGTGGGCGTTTCCCGGTGGCTTCGTTGAAGTCGGCGTTGGTCACAAGTCGGAAGGCGACCAAGGCGAGTCTCTTGAAGCGGCTGCTGCTCGTGAACTCAAGGAAGAAACGAATCTGCATGTCCGCAAAGACGAGATTCACATGGAGCAGCTTTTCACCTTCGGTGATCCAGGGCGTGACCCACGGGGTCGAGTGATCTCAGTGGCCTACTTGGCCCTGGTCGGTCCTGGTCCTGCTTCCCGGGCCCAAGCCGGAGATGACGCTGCCGAACTCAAATGGTGGCCGATGGGCCGTACTGTTCTTGGTGAAGAACGTCATTCGGCGCAAATGGATTTCCTACCCGACCTTGCTTTCGACCATGCCAAAATCATGGAGACTGCTCTTGAGCGTCTTCGTGGAAAGCTGGACTATGACCCCCGGCTTGCACGGGCCCTGTTGCCTGGGACGTTTACACAAAAACAGTTTCGCCGTGTTCACGAAATCGTGAAAGGTGAGACTTACAACCGATCCAACTTCTCCAAGCGCTTTCGACGTATGGTTGAAGACGGCCGATTCGTCGAAGTCGACGAAACCGTAGAATTGGCAGGGAGCGGACGACCGCCCAAGCTGTACCGCTTCACTACCTGAGATCCAAAATGACTAAACCCAACGTAGACCAATACATCGGATGTCTCCTCGGCTGCGGCATCGGTGATGCCATCGGAGCAGTTGTTGAGCACCGTCCCCGCAAAGCCACCGTCAAGCTCGTACAAGAAGTTGTCGAGCCGAAAGACTGGGATGCCTTGCGAGACAAGTACGCCCGTGGTGTTGCTTGGTCCTTTGGGCAGTACACCGATGACACCCAGTTAAGCCGAGAGCTGATGATCTCCATCGTCGATAACGGTGGCTTCGATCCTGAGAGCTTCTCTGGCCGCATCGCTGACATGTTCGATGGCGAGGAGCCTGCCATCGTGGGTGGGGGCAAAGCTACGGCGGAAGCTGCGTCTCTTTTGCAGCAAGGGACTTCTTGGGAAGAGGCGGGAACTCCTCCTCCCCGTGCTGGCAACGGTGGGGCCATGCGAGCTGGACCGATTGGTCTGCTTCACTGGAACGATGCCGACGCCTGCATGAAAGACGCTTGGGACCAAGCATGGATTACTCATCAAGCGGAGATGTCCTGCGCTGGATCGGTTGCCATCGCTATGGCCGTTGCCATGTCTCTAAACGCTAGCCGTGAATCCTCCCATCCTGGCGACCGTGGTTGGTGGGATTGGTTGGCCCGCTTTGTCGAAAAAGCCGGGTCTTTGGACTTCGCTGAGGACATCCGGCTCCTGGCCCTCAAGAACTTCAAGAAGCAGGAGAAAGCCAGCGAGATCCTCCAGTGGATCATGGACGAAGACAAAGCTTCAGGCGGCCTCACCAACAACCAATGGGACGGTATCTCCCCCTGGGCTCGGACCTCCACGCTGTGGGCCCTGTACGCCTTCATGCGGAGCCCCAAGGACTTCTGGCGCACCCTGAACACTGCGCTCCTTGCAGGCGGTGACACGGACACCATCGCTGCTATGGCCTGTGCCTTGAGTGGGGCCTACAACGGGGCCAAGGCGTTTGAGGACCACGGGGGCATCGTGGACCTCCTGCACGACCAGGGGAAGTGGACGGCAGACAAGCTCACTGCTCTGGCTACGTCCCTGCACACGCTGGCCACGACGGAGCACCCCGACGATGCTGTGGTGCCCCTGTTCGCTCCTGACGCTGAGGCGGCTGTCAGGGACCTCAACGAAGACGGCTAGTCAGCCCGCTTGGCGTTCCAGCGCTTCCAACGCCAGCGGTCACGGACTCCGGCTTGTCGGAGTGCAAGGTAAACCTGACGGCAGGCTTCCGTGTCGGCTTTCGCGGTGTGGGCGTTGTTCAGCTCAATGCGAAGGAACTTGCAGACGTTGGCCAGGGACAAACTGTCGAGCCCAATGTCTGACAACTGCGCCTCGGCCATGCCGACCGTATCCCCCATGTGGTAACCAACGCCTTTGAGGAGATCTTCATCCACGCGTTTGATTTCGGCTTTGAGGAACCCAAGGTCGAATCCGGTGTTGTGGCCAATGCAAAAAGCCCACTTGAGCAGTTTGGCGATCTCTTCAGCCACGTCGGAGAAGTACGGAGCGTCGGCCCAGTCGGCTTCGTTGTATCCGTTGATCTCCAGGGCTTTGGGGTGCGCTGTTTCGATATGCCGGGGTTTGATTTTGCTGTGGAACAAAATGTTGCCATCCACGTCCATCAAACAGAGTTCGATAATCTCTTGGATGGCAGGGTCTAGTCCGGTCGTCTCGCAATCGAGGAAGACGCGCATCTTTTTGGAGATGTCGTACATTCTTGGCATACATCAGTAGTACCCAACTTCTGTGGGTTCTGAATGGATGGGGAAGAGGGAGTCGAACCCTCGGATCGCCTGGTTCAAAGCCAAGCGCCAGCAACCGTCTTTCCCCATTGTGAGAAAGGAATGGTTGGGGCGGTAGGGATCGAACCTACGAATGTCGGTACCAAAAACCGATGGCTTACCACTTGCCGACGCCCCAAGAAGCTATTTGGATGGGGTAGTAGGGATCGAACCTACGACCTACGGATTCAGAGACCGTCGCTCTAACCAACTGAGCTACACCCCAAAATAGAAAAACCGAGATGCTCGCGCGTCTCGGTTTCCTTTAGTGAGGTTCATCCGGGCGCACGACATCGTGCCGACCCGGATAAGCCAGGTCGGCTACGTTTGCTGTTGCTGTTGCAGCCGGGAAAACATCGTGGAGAACTTGTAGCGTGGGTTTGAGGTCACGTCAAGGGCTTTGTCTATTTCCCCTTGAGGAAATCTGTCAACGCCCACCACATCAACACTCCAAAAAATAGGACGCCTTCCAGTCGGGAGCTGGGGAGGTAGTTAGCTACCCGACGATGGAAGGTCATCGGTTACAGGTCGCAGGGGCGGACAGTGCCGCGCTTGTTGGCTTGGCATCGCACGACAGCGGCGGCCAGCATTTCGTGAACTTTGTCGGATACCGCTTCGACCAACTCACCATCGCTGCGGAGGCCCGCCTCTTTGATGACGTTCTTGATCTTGCTGCCGACGGTGAGGACTTCTTTGGGCTGTGCCATTCCGGGACTCTACCCACGCTTTTCTTTTCTGGACAAGATGATTTGCTCCCCCACGGCCAAAAGAGCAAGAATTCCCACGATGCCCAACATGGTCAACATTAGATCAAGCATCCCACGCCTCCCGCTCTGGGATCGATCCTGCTCCGTACAGATCTGGGTGAGTCCGTGGACTCGACCAGTCCGGGACTTGAACCCAGCCAGCCTGGTGCCGCTCCCATTTCCCGCCGAGCCTCTGACGTGCCCACCGGGATTGAACAAAGAATCGGAAGAACCATCTCATTTGGGGGGGACATTCTCATACGAGGCTTGGATGATGTCATCGACAGGGAGTTCGTGATCGAAGATCACGACAGCAACTTTGGTGTCTTTTCCGACCACACGAAACGCGTAGTCATGGGGGTCGGCCATGCACAGACCGTTTTGGAAGACCTGGATCGGCACCTTGAGGTTGGGCTGAATCCCAAGAGGGAAAAAGAAGACCCGACCTGAGAACCGTTCCAGCCTGGTTTTGAGAAAACGACGCTCAAGAACCCGTTGCCTCAACGGTTGCAACTTTCCTGAGTCCAGCATCTCAGCAAGCGATCCAAGCTCCGGTGGCATCTCCATCAGCTAACGCGTCCTATCGACACCTTACCGAGAGCTACTTCGGTTTGGCGTTGAGTTTCTTTTTCTTGGGCTGGAGCCTCTGCGTCTTGAGGGGCGGCAGACGAAGGAGAGAGGGCTTCAACGTGGTCGTCTTGGTCGGGATGTTTGCGGTGCCCAGTTTTTGACTGTTCTGGACCACCCATTCGCCAAAGAACTCACGGTTCGGTCTCGTCTCCAGCAAAAAATCAGGGACCGTGACTTCAGGGAAGCGGGACTCCGGCACCTTCAGGATAGGCTCATCCCCTGCCAGGACTTTCCCAAAGGTACTGCGAAAATCCTTCTTTGGTTTCTCACCAACAGAGTGAACCCCAGCTACCTCCCTCAAACGTGCCCGGATGATGTCGGCCTCGGGGGTGATCATCGGCCCCTTGTGGTTTGCGAGACTGTCGGACTGACGTGTTCGCTCCTCCCGGCACCCACGCTTCTCCCCTTCACGCCAAAGCTGGTAGAGCATCTCACGGAGCTTGGGAGAGAACTCCGTGTTGCGCTCACCGAACAAAGAGGACATGTCCGCTTCAAACTCTTCCCGTCGTGTGGGCTTCGGTTTGTCCATTAAAAATACTCAGTGGTGTGGGTGTTGTAAGTCAGCTCCACGGCGTCAGTAAGGCTGTCCAACGGGCTATGAAAAGAGAGATTTGCGATACAGTATTCACCGCCTCGCCAATCCGTGAGGATCGTGTAGTCCGTAGGAGACGTTTTGATCTCACCGTTGACACGGCAGACAACGTGGGAAGCGTAGGAATCCCCCATCGTAGGGGGGCCTTCACCATACGGGACATCCCAAATGCAACCGAAGCCATCGCTGCAAAGCAGAGTTTGAGTGACCGATGCGACCCTGATCTTTTGACACAGTGGAAAATCAACCCCAAACACCTCTCCGGTCATTTTGTTCATCACAACCGGCACCAAGTCGTATGCCTCGGAAACGCCCATGTTTCGCAGCGCATTGGTCACAACCCCTCCGTTTTGTTGGACGATCGTATCGAGCTGAATCTCCAACGAAGGCGGCACCGGGAGCGGAGTCAGGATATTGGGATTCAAAGCCATGAGCTTTTGTTCCAAATCCACAAGGGACTCTCCCTCACTCAGCGTTCTCATCATCCCGGTCGCTTCGTCCAACCGCATCTCGGGACCGAAGTTCTCGGTCGGGTGCATCCCGTTGTTGGGGTTGTCCGTCGGCTTGGCCAACCTCTCCCCTAACTTTGTCCCCCTAAGCCAAAGCTCAAGCAGGAGTTCTTTGAGTTTCGGCTGAAGCTCCGGCGCCCGTTCAGCAAAGATGTCGTTCAAATCGCGCTCAAACTCGCGTACCCCGTCGATGATGTTTTCGTGACCGGACAAATTCAAGCCTCCTTGAGTTATACCCAAGGAGGCTTGAAGGTGAATGGGGAGCTACCGTGTGGCTCTGTCTACGAGGAACACCAGGAGCTTCAGGTCGCCTTTGTCCCAGTTGCACTCCTGGCAGGCGGGCTCCAGGTTGTCCCGGCCCATCTGAGAGCCACCATGGGCTCTAGGGACGACGTGATCCTGTGTCCGGTTGTCTTTGTGGAGCCGGCAACCACAGTAGATGCAAAGCAGGGGCCCTACCATCCAACGGTAGAAGTGGTACTCGGACGTGAACACCCTCGGCATGTTGTCGTCGAGGATGTCTTGGATCGACACGTTTTGGAAATGGCTGATACGTCGAAACTTCTCAATCTTTCCTCCACCGGAACGCTGAAGTAGACCTTTCCTACGTTTCCATTTCTGGAGGTAGTAGTCACGGGTCTTCTCCACCGGGGCCCGGTGGAGGTTCGTAGTCAGCGTGTCGTAGCTGGTCTTGATGGCTTGTGTCATTGGTCTGTTTCCTTTTGATGGGAACGACCGCTGTCACTAACCGCTCCACGCTATGAGTTTTTCATTTTGGAGGCTCAGGTAGGATTCGAACCTACGAGTACCGGGGTTGCAATCCGGCGCCTTAGACCACTTGGCTACTGAGCCGTAGCAGGGTGTGAGGGGATCGAACCCCCGACCTACGGTTTTGGAGACCGTTGCTCTACCAACTGAGCTAACACCCTAGAATTAAGAAAGCCGCCGGGTCCTGAGACCGGGCGGCTTTCAAGCCATAAGGATCAAGGCAGATCCTTACCCGGTCTCCTTGATAGGACACCACAGTCGGCTTTGGTTCGTAAAACAATACATCGTTGCTCTCCTCCTTTGGTTTACCGTCGCCACCCTCGGTGTGGTCTTACGCGGCTCGTTCGTTGCTCAGTTTGAAACGCCTGAGCGAGCGGGAATCAAGTTGGTGCTGATGCACCTGACGGCTCCAAGAGTAACGGGACTTGTGCCCTTGGATCCTGTACTTGACTTCATACCAGATGCCCCCGTGCTGTTCCAGAAAAAACTGGAAGTGGTGCTTCACAGGGACTGTTCGCCAAACCCGTGGGGATCGTTTCCCCTTACGAGGGACACCAAAGGTCAAAGATGTGAGTTGCGTGGTCCCCTCCGTTTTCGTGATCACCTTCGGGTAATCAGGGTGTGGGATTTGCACATACCTAAGTTCATCTTTTTGAGGAACGGGTTTGAGCCATTTCACCAAGACGCCTTCAGCGTTGACGTACAAAGTGCCCGGTGCTTCTGGCTTACCATCCGATGAAACCAAGATGCCTTCGTCATCGAACTTGGGGCTCTGGACCACATCAGCTTCGATGGCTTTACGAAGTTGCCATCGAGGCATCCGTTTGCTGTCCGCGTACTCCTTGAGTTGGGTATGGAGTTGCGTCCAAGACGTACCAACCCCCTGCCGGATCTTCCGGTGTAGTGGTCCCGACAAGTCGCGTCGGGCTTTATGAGGTTGAATACGCATGTCTTTGTTCCTTTGGATTGGTGGAGAAAAGGGGAGTCGAACCCCTGACCTTCGCAGTGCAAATGCGACGCTCTCCCAACTGAGCTATTTCCCCTTGAAAGGTCCCGTCAACGCACCCGGCTCGTATCCCCTCTACGGAGACCGTCAACCGCGTCCGCTCGTAAACCTAGTGGAGCCTATCGGGATCGAACCGATTACCTTCTCACTGCCAGCGAGACGCTCTCCCAGATGAGCTAAGGCCCCATGAGTCCCCCGGTATGGGGGACAACGCTACTTGATCTCGATAGTGGCTCCCGCCTCTGTCAAAACCTCTTTGAGTAGATCAGCCTCTTCTTTGCTGACCCCCTCCTTGATGAGTCCGCCGGGGACAGATTCGACCATCAGCTTGGCTTCCTTGAGACCCATCCCTGGGATCTCTTTGCGCAGAGCCTTGATGACGTTGATCTTCTTGTCCCCGTAGGAAAGAATCGTCACGTCGAATTCGGTCTGCTCCATTTGAGGAGCATTGTCGAACTGACCCTGCCAAGGAGCCGTTTGCGGAGTTCGACTGACGCCCCACTCCATTTCTAGCTCGGTCACGAGGTTCGCCATCTCCATGACGGTGAGGGTGCCGAGATGGCTGATGACTTGTTCTTGTGTGAGTTCCATTTGTCTATTCCTTCTAAGGGTGGTGGAGCCTATCGGAATCGAACCGATGACATTTTGCTTGCAAGGCAAACGCTCTCCCAACTGAGCTAAGGCCCCTTGGAGCGCGCGGAGGGATTCGAACCCTCGACCTTCAGTTTGGAAAACTGACACTCTAAACCCCTGAGTTACGCACGCGTTTGATGTAGATGTCGAAGCGTTTGACCACTTCGTCTTTGTATTCGGGTCCGTGGGTTGGTCCGTAGACATCGCCCACCGCGACTTCGATTTTGGTTCGTAAAGAGCGCGGGTTCCAACCGCACTTGAGAGCTTCGTTGATGAAGTCAGGCCAGTCTGGAACAAGCCCGTTTTGGTGAAAAAGACCAAGGACAACCTCCAGCGGGAGTCCTTCTGAGTTGATGAGCGGGAACCACCCCCCGATAACGGGTTGTCCGGTGTCGGTGTAATGTGTAACTCGGAAGTTACTTAGGTTCCCTTTTAGGTTGCGTCCAAGCGGCTAGCCCATGTTCCTGGTGAGATGTTGATGTTCGGGGAGATTGGAGCAAGAGACGGGGATCGAACCCGCGACCTTCTCGTTGGCAACGAGACGCTCTACCACTGAGCTACACTTGCATTTGGCGGAGGATGAGGGATTTGAACCCCCGGTGGTGTTACCCACACCTGCTTTCGAAACAGGCACCATAAACCGGACTCGGACAATCCTCCGTAGTTGTGTTGAAGTTGAGTGTTGTAGGTTCCTTGGTCTAAATTGGCGGAAGATACGAGGGTCGAACTCGTAAGGGCTTTCACCTCGCCGGGATTCAAATCCGGTGCCGTCGCCTGCTGTCGGCTTGATCTTCCAAAAGTTGGCGGAGGGGACGGGGGTCGAACCCGCAAGAGTTTTTACGCTTCGTCCGCTTTCCAAGCGGGTTCCGTCGCCAGCTATCGGATTGCCCCTCCAAAGCTGATTGTCGTATTTGGCGGAAGGTACGGGGATCGAACCCATAAGGCCCTTTCGGGCTCGTCTCCTTAGCAGGGAGATGCCGTCGCCAGCCGTCGGCTAGACCTTCCAGTTGTAGACTGGTTGGCGAAGCTCTGACTTCGCCCAGTATCGGTAGGGCAGGAGGGATTCGAACCCACGTCCAAGAACTTAGAAGGTTCTTGCTCTGTCCCCTGAGCTACTGCCCTAAGAAAAACCGCGTTAGCGGGATCTTCGGGTAGTAGCGTCGATACTGGGCTCCATACCTCGTCCCGACCACGAACGCCCAGAGCATGACCCTGCCGCTGCAACCGCTGATGCGGATGAGGACGGGTAGGCTCGACAGGTGTTGGCGATTGGGGAAGTCATGGTGAAACCTCAGTAGAGAACTTCTACTCCCGCCCTAGACGAGAGTCAAGCCCCTATGTTCAAAAAAGTTTGGTGCGTCCCCAAGGAGTTGAACCTTGGTTTTGAGCGCATGACTGAGGGGAAAAACAAAACCCTACCTGACCCTTACGGGAGCAGGACGCTCAAGGAAACCCACGGACGCAAAATCAACAACCCGGAACGTAACCAAACGCGTCGAGTTCAGCACAGATCAAACGAAGATCCTCAATCGGAGTCTCATCGAAACCAGGGTCGCACCCTTGTGCCGAAACAGCATCGTCCCAACCCTCTTCGTATTCAGGACAAACACAAGTGACCATCACCGATGAAGGTTCAGCTTCGCTTTGGTCCAAACGCTGACGGAGATCTGAGTTGACGATGGAAAGCTGGAGCATCACCGTCGCCATCGCCATCGCAACAACAAACATAATGAGGTCAAGCGGCTTGGTCATGGTCTCTCATTGTACGCGAAGCTATAGACGAACGAACGCTGGCTCTCAATCGAAAGCCAGCGCCCTATCGTGACGGCCTACATCACTCGATGATTTCGACGGCACGGCCCTGAAGAGGCGGCCAGTTCTGGCAAGCCATCTCCCAGGCGGTTCGGGAAGCCGATCCAAGATTGCCTCCGCCGTCTTGGATCAACCAGGACAAAGCTTCTTGCCCCGTGACATGAACCCCTGCGGCGCTCCGAGATCGTTTGATCGGAGCCGGACCCTCACCAGGGTGGTTGTCTTTCCGCTGCCACTGGTAGATGTGCGTGATGAACTTGCCCTTTTGGGTCACGTACACCATCACCCTGGTCCCCACATGCAAGTCTTCGTCAGGCTCGTAGGACCCGATGAGTCGCCCTCGGAACTGCATGGGGACAGACGAGTCCCGCTCTAGTGTGTACGTCTCCAGGGGGATGCTGTCGGTGTAAGACTCATCGACTGGTTGCGATGCCCGTCCGGTCTTCACCATCTGTTGTAGTGTGTCGTTCCCTTGTATTTGCTTGTCTTGAGACATTGTGTCGTATCCTTGTCCTGGGCCGCGTTGTACGACCCTCACCCCTATTCTACCCGCTCCAGCACAAAAGAAAATGCCCCACCGAAGTCGATCCTCTTCGGTGGGGCGAAGGTTCTCCAGGTGGAGCACCCTCATGGCTGACTTACTCTACCCCCGAAATTCGGGATTAGTTTGTGAAAACTTGGGTAGTATTGAAAATGCGGCAACCGGATGACGGGGCCGCCCAACGGAGAAACCGATGACATCCAAAAAGAAGACCCCGCGTACAGCCGCCAAAAAGACAGCGGCCCCCAAAAAGAAGACCGCTGCGAAAGCCAAAGCTACCCCCAAGAAAAAGGTAGCTAAGAAGGCCGTAGCCAAGAAGAAAGCGGCTCCCAAAAAGAAGACCGCCAAAAAGGTCACGAAGGCCAAGGCGGTCGCCAAAAAGACCACCGAAAAAGTAGCGAAGAAAGCCACGAAGGCCAAGGCCAAGAAGGTAGCTAAAAAGGCCACCAAGAAAGTCTCCGCCCCCAAGGCGAAGGCCAAAAAGGTAGCCAAGAAAAAGGCTGTCGCCAAAAAGGCCACCAAAAAAGCCGCGTAGAGCTTCGCTCAAGAAAAAGCCCCGCCGGAGAGATCCAGCGGGGCTTTTGTTTTGTGGAGTCGGCGAGAATCGAACTCGCGTCCTGCAAGCGTCTAAAGTGACTTCTACGTGTGTATCCGATGGACTTGGGGTTTCGGATTTTGGCTCGCCCTCGGCAGGCTTGTCCTCATCCTAGCTAAGTGGTTGTCGGGGATGGCCCGGTAAGCGCCAGACGTTCCGTATCCCTTGGTGGTTTGCGACCGTCCCCCTACTAAGGGCACCTGGGGTTAGGTCGGCTTAGGTCAGAGCCTAAGCTACGGCCGCGAGGCCGTAGTCGTTGCTGTTGGCAACTGTGGTTTGCTGTTCCGTTTTTAAACCGGCGGTGCAGCCCCCGGTACACGCGATCATCTTCGTCAGTCTCCCAGTCGAAACCAGTGCGACCCCAGATGGTTTAGTCAAATCTCTTTGCTTTCGTCGGCGACCATCATCAGTTCCAATCGTCGAGAGAGCGGTTGCGAGTCCATGTAATCTTCCCACATGTCCTCCAAAGAGACCCTCTCCGTACCGTTGCTGCCTTCCGGCCCTGGCGGATTTACGGTGAGGTAGCTGTTGAGAGTCGTTTCTCGACGAATCTCAGCGGCGTGGTCCAAACAGTAATCCTCCCAAGTTTGCATGTCAAGGCGTCTCAAAAGCCCTCGGCTTGCGTAGCTCAACGGGAGCCACGGATTACATGCCGCTTCGTCCAAACCAAAACCACTCTGGTGGTCCTTCCAGAATGCTTCCAAAGGGGACCAGCCCGCGTCGGGGTCGTCGTAACCCTCGGGGACCGGATGGGTGATGCCTCTTGGATCACCTGCCCCACCGACCCCGATGAAAAAAGCAGACTCGACCACCCCCGTGAAATCCGGCTCATGGTCATGGACCAGATCCTCGATCTCTACAACGTCAAACTTCTCGCCCTTCATTTCGGCGACAACCCTCTTGAGGGATTTCCGTTCATCCCCTGGCTGAAACACGGGTTGGACGAACTGAACGACCGCAGGTTTAGGGGAGACCTGTTCGTCTCTTTCTCTCAGGGTAGCGAAGATGGCATTCAACGATGGCGGAGGGTGCTCCCGCTGAAACTCCTCCATCAACAGATCGAGCGTTCGGTTGCGTTCAAACTCAATGCGGGCAGGCACTCGACCTCGTTTGATCGGTACGCCCATTTTCATCTGAGTCGCCTTCACGAGACGATCGAAACGAACGAAGGAGGCTTGACGGGTGTAGAGCCCTCGGAGCTGAAGACGGACCATCGACCGCACGATCTCACCATGATGCCGGGACAACATGGTGTCTTCGCGGATCTTCGCTAAAGCCGTTTCGGCATTGAACACAACGGAGGGCATCTCAGGTCTCGTATTTTACTCCAAACGACGTTGGACGAAATACAAGAAGCCCAGGAAAGCGAACCTTCCTGGGCTTCTTATCCCAAAAGGGAGTGCGAGCTACTTTTTGGCAGGCTCGGCTTTGGCGTCCGCCTTGGGGGCTTCTTCCACCTTTGCTTCAGTTTTCACTTCGGCTTTGGCTTCAGGTTTCGCTTCAGCGGCCTTGTCGGCCTCCTTGGCGTCGGTTTTGGTCTCCTCTGCCTTGGCGTCGCCGTCCTTCTCTGTGGCCTCTTTGGCCTCGGGACAGCCCGTCAGGGCAAAGATGGTCAATAGTGGAATGATGTTGCGCATGGCTCAATAGGAGGTTGATAGGCGGAAAACCGTGAAAAGAGCGCTACTTGCGCTTTGGCTTCTGATCCACAGTCATGGCTTCAGCCACGATACGAGCACCCTCTTCGTCCAACCACTCGTTACGATTGGCATCGGTCCCACGGTTCTCGTAGGCCGTTTTGCCAAATCGGCGCTTGTCTGGCTTCTTTTTGGATTTGCCCATCAGGTCTCCCGTGGCATCGGTTCGCCGGTCACAGGGTCACGAGGCAATGGTTGCTTCCATTCACCGTTACGGAGGGCCTGCTCCATGCTGTAGATGACGTTCAACAAAGAGTCGTCACCGTGTGCGAACGCGAAATCCCCGATCCAATCGGCGATGCGGTTGGCGGTCTGTTGCTCATCCGCCATTGAACTTCATCACTTCTTGACGATCTTCAGGCGACGACTTGGGCATCGTTCCAGGGAGGAACAGGTCATAGCCGTTGGACTCCAAGATCTCAAAACGCTTGACGTGCGCCTTGTGGACGAGGTTCCGGTAGAGCTTGTCGTTGCCCTTCGCCACATCGGACATCGTGTCGATGTCGTCGGCAATGGACCAGAGCTTCTCAGCCCTGTCTTTCCACTCGCCCATCAGTCTGATGGCTGTGTCCACGGCTCCCTCGTTCTTGGAGGGTTCACCGGGCATCTCAGCCATGATGAAGGCGGCGAGTCGTTCAATCTGTTGGTGGGGGCTCTCGCTCTGTTCGCTCATCCCCCCACTCTACCCGTTTAGTCGAGCGTGATGCTGAGACCCATGTGGTCGCGCATGTGAAGGAGAGCTTCAGCGTTCCCCTTGGCGTCGTTGACCGGGTGGTGGTCATGCTTGGTCTTGCGGAGCTTCTTGAAGCTCTTGCGCTCATCCTTGACCAGCCCCTTGTAGTAGGAGTTGAGGTTGGCGGAGGAGAAGCCCATCGGGTTCGTGCCCAGGTACTTGTGGAAGTACCAGTTGATCCACGGCCAGTCGAAGCCGTTGTTGTCAGCGATGAACCGGGGGCGTCCGTTGCTCACCTTCTTCAACCACGCCGCAAACGCCTTCATGGCGAACTCGGGACGGGGGAACGAAAGGTGCTCCTTGTGGGTGAAGCCGGAGACTGCCAGAGCCTCGGGGATCCAACTGTCGGGGTAGACCGGAGCGGTCTGTGCGTAGAAGGTCTCCTTCAAGCCTGGCTTTACGACCACGGCTCCAAAGCAGACCATGTTGTACATGCCGGGGACGGGTCCGTCGGCTTCGATGTCTGTCATTATGTAACTCATTTCTTTATTTCTTCTTTCTGTTTATACGCAAAAGCCCCGGTAGGATGAGAGGTGAGACCTCCTTTCCCGTGGAACGGGGCCAAAACTCGGTTGATCGATACCCTGGAGCCCTACATCCGGTCCTGGGGTGGAGGCGGTCGATGGATCGAACCCTTCCTTGGATCAGGAGTGGTCACTCGACATGTCCGCATGATGTTCCCAGGCATCCCAATGGTCGTCGGAGATACGAACCCCTGGCTCATGGCTGCCCACGAGTATTGGCTCAGTGGGAAGGTGGCGCACCCAACGGTCGCGGATGTGTCGATGGTGAACATCGAACGCTTCAGACGAACCACCAATGCGGAATTCGACAGTTTGTCCAATCGGGACAAAGCCCTTCGATTCCTGGTGTGTTTGTACTCCGCGTGGGGAAACCGCTGGCAAACCCATGAAGACGGAAAGTTCCTCACGCCAATCAACACGGCTCGTGGTGGATCTGATCCAGAGTTCCTCTGTCGCAGATTGCGAGAATCTCATGGAAGCCAGACTCTCCAGGGGGAGGAGAGTTTTTTGACCGGGGGTTGGGTTAGAACTGTCAGTTTCGCCAAACCAGGCGATCTAGTGTTCTTGGATAGCCCATACCCTGAAACCGCAGGATACTCGTCGGGATGGGATCTGAAGGATTGGTCTGAAATGTACCTATGGGTGCGTGATGTGGCAGTGCCACAAGGCATCCATATTCTCGTGTGCAACCCAGGAACGCTCTCCCTTTTGTGGGATGAGGTTTTGGAACGAAGGGAGGAGCATTTCACACCCACCCAAGGACGAAGTACGGCTCCGCGCGTCGAATACATCGGCTACAGCGGGCCGTGGACCGAACCCACGAACATCTTGTCGTTTTTTGCGAAGTAACTAAGCTGATGGTGTTCTCCGATTGACCAGATGTAGGAAGGCTTGAGAGGCAGCAGCCAGACCGTCGATGAAGCCATCGTCGTATCCGGTTGCGTATGCCGTCTCTTTGGTTTTTCGGGAGAGATCTCGTGAAACCGGGCTAGCTTTTCTAGCCCAGTCTCTTAGGGAAACGAGATCTGTTTGTGTGATTACAAGTTGTCTTGTCAAAATGGTTCCGAGAACAGGATTCGAACCTGTGTAGCCGAGCTAAAAAGCAGGGAGTCCTAACCGTTGGACGATCTCGGAATGAAACGAATGGCTCTGGTGGAGGGGTTCGAACCCACGACCTGTCGATTAACAATCGAATGCTCTACCAACTGAGCTACACCAGAATGAACTTGGCTCCGGGGGTCGGGATCGAACCGACGACATCTTGGTTAACAGCCAAGCGTTCTGCCGCTGAACTACCCCGGAATGGGTTTGGTGAAATCGCTCTGAGCAATTAGTGGCGTCCCGTAGGAGAATCGAACTCCTGTCGCCTGACTGAGAATCAGGAATCTTGGGCCACTAGACGAACGGGACATGGTGCGGGTACGGAGAATTGAACTCCGATTGCCAGGTTGAAAACCTGATGTCCTAAACCGTTAGACGATACCCGCAAAGAAAGGCTGAACCTTGCCTGCGCGGGCAACTGGTGGCTTTAGATGGTACTCTAACCGCTCAGTTGTTTTCCCCGCGCAGGCGAAATTCACCCTTCCGCTCTCGTTCAACGAGTGCGGGCCGCGCGGGGTAAGTATTGAGCAGGAGTGCCATGACTAGGGATCTTCTACTCCCGCTCTGACAGGGAGTCAAGTCCCTTTGTTCAACTTTCTCTCAAACGAAAAAGGAGAGCCCTGGTGTGGGCCCTCCTTGCAGTCAATGACCGATGTGATCAACGTCGTTTGCTGGGTGGCGGCTGACAATAGCCCGGAGTCACGTGAGGCTCTTGAGGGAAAGCCTCGGGCGTCTTGACCTGTTTCTTGGGGCGCCGTCCCATGATGCCGGCCTCTTTGAGAGCGTGCATCGAGTCGTAACGAACGACATGGACTTCACAAGGCGTATCCGTGTTTCGCTTGAAGGGGGCAGAAGTGACGGAGGACTGGATGGTGTCTCCGTACTCCGTGCCAATCTCTTGGCGATGGGGTTTGTTGGTCTGTTGTCCCCCACGACGACGGCTCCGTACACGGGTTGAGCGCATCCCCATCGCTTCGTTGAGCCTCTTCTCCCGAGACGCCTTCTTACGAACGGGCGACGAAGCAAGAACCGTCTCTCCCGTGCCTGTGCTGGTGCTGGAGCGGAGGTTCCCCGCTGATAGGTCCACGGATGCAGCCGAATAAGTCGAAGCATCCGAAGTAGTCCACGACATCGGAGCAACCCCTCCTGAAGTGGAGCCCGGAATCACCGTGTACGTGGGCGAGTAAACCGCCGGGCTGGGGTGGTGATGGTGGTGATGAGTGTGGATCACGAAAGGATTGCCCACCGTGACTGGATCGGGCTCTTTTTCCTCAAACACAGCGACACCGATGACGCCGACGTTCTCAGGGGAACCCATCTCCGTGGAGTAGGCTCCGTCCTTTTTGCCAAACACGAAAGCCGCTGCCGTGTTGTCCGTTTGACGCCATCCGTCAATCGCTGCGGATTCGTAGGCCCCCAAAATGTAGCCGTTCTCCCTGAAGGAGCCCTTCTTGCCGGTGAGCACGTTGCGACCATCTACGGTGATGACAGCGAGCACACGTTTGCCCGTGGTGTTGGTGACCCGGATGTTGTACCGCTGGTCTTTTTTGCCAGCGACGTAGATCTGCCCGTTGTGGCTCACCCCGGGTAGTTGAGTGCCTTGTTCGTCTTCGATAGTGACTTTGATTCGTTCCATCTGATCCTCTTGCTGTATGCCACCCCTCTCTGCTGCGCAGGAGACATGGCTGAAAGCGACGTTGTTTAGATCCCAATACAGAGCAGCGTCGTCTGCCCAGTCTTGAATGTGAACAACGGCAAGGTCGCCAGAAGACTCGATCTTTGTCCGACACCAACGGCACGTATCTTTGCCGCTCTGCTGAGCAAGTGCATGAAGCATGGACTTACGGAGATGCTTCTCCGCCGTTCCATACGGCATTCCCAGTAGAGCAGCGCGTTGCTGCTTGATGTCTTTTTTTGATTTAGTCACCTTTTGGCCTAGCCGTCTGGTGGATCGTCCCCTTTGGGGACACGAGGACTATACCCGTGGTCCGGGTATGTCTGTCAAGCAGATAAAAAAGCGAGCCCCGGTTGGTCAGGCCGGGGCTCGTTTGAGGCCATCACCTTTGTGACAGACTCAAATTCTTCTCCAGCCACGGTTTTGGGTCATCGTGGAGGGCATGGAGTTCTTCGGCCGACAGGACGCGTTCTTTGATCTCATGGTCGCCCCACTTGCCACTTTGGATGAACAGGGTGATCTTGAACTTGCCCTCTTCCGGCTCCCACATGTTGAGCCGGGCTGGATACAACGGAACTGACTGCTGCGTCTTGTTCAGAGTGGACCGGAAGATCATCGTGATGCCCACGAACCCTTCGATGGAGTTCTTGGCACTGAGATCAAACTTGTAGTCCTCTCCCAACACGGCAGTCAGGGCCTTACTCCACGTCTCCCCCGTCAGAGCATCCCCTTCAAACGGGACCTCTTCACGGTTCGGCTTGGGCTTGGGATCGCTGATCTTGAACACCGGGATCGGGCGCTCCACGGGATGATCAAAAGCGGCCTTCACCTTGAAAGATTTGAGGATCTGCCGTGGCTCCCCTCGCTCATCCAAGTCTTTGATACGGTCTTCGATCCTTTTGGCTGCTTCGTATGCCGCCATCCCGCTGGTGTCGTTTTCGTCTTTGGGTTTGAGGCTGTCGGCTTCGGGCAGATTCTCGATGGTGTCCGTGACCTCTTCGACGAGTGCTTGTCGGTCTCCACTCTGAGGGGACATGGACGCCAACGCTTCTTGATGAGCTTTTTGGAGAGCAGCCTCTTCCTTGGGCATCACCACTTCCATTGGTGGCTTGGATTTCTCGTACTCTTCACGAGTCAAGTTGATCTCGTGGGCCAGCTTGGCCCGCGCCGAATCGAGTTCCTCTTGCTTGCGCGCTAAAGCCTCACGTTTGGTGCGTTCGGGAGTGACTGCCCTGCAACCGAAATACTCGGACAAATCGGGGGCGGACTCCCACACGGAAGACAGCTCCTCGATTTCTTCTTGGCGTTCTTTGCGCTCAGCCCGGTCAACAAACTCGTTGAGGTAGCCCAACAGCTTGGTGCCAGCTTGTTCGATGTCTTCGCCGAAGGGTCCAACATCCCACAGGGCCTTGAGATGTTTGACCCGTTCGCTGATGTCACACAGCTTCTGTTGTCGTTCGCTCCGGTGCTTCCGGTCGAACATGAAAGCCTCTGCCATCGAGAAGTGCGGGTCTTCGATGATCCGTCCGCCGTCCTCTTGAATCACACGGATTCGTTCAAGGGGCGAAGCGCCTTCTTTCTTCAGTTGGTCAAGTTTGGTGAGAAGTGTCTGAACTGTCTTGATGTTCTGAGTGTCTGTGAATGTGGTAGCGACCATTGTGATCACCTCCTGTACTCACATCCTACCCACCGTTTGTACAAACGGTTTGTGACAAATGGTGCGCCAGATGCGCAAAAGTAGAAGTCTCATTGGTCCTGTGTGGGTGACAAGATGGACCTCCCTCTGAACTCCGGTGTGACCGCCCTTCCTGAAGGTAGCTACCGCGAAGAAGCCAAGGATGGCTCATGGCGCTGTTTTGCCTCTGATGGGCGCCTCCTGGGCACTTTGACGGCAATGAGCTGCGAAGGGGGACCTACCTGGGCTTTCAATGACACCCATCTAGGCGGTTGGAACTGGAACGTGAAGGCTGAAGCCATGAAGAGGTTTTGGACCAAACGCGTTGCTGTTTCCGATGAGATCCTGGCTCCTTTGGGCGCTGCCCTCAAAGCCGCTGCCCAAGTTTGCAAGGACTCCCGGGGTCTTGAATGGGAAGCCCTCAAAGCTGCCTGGAAGCAGCGGGATCAGACTGTAAACGCCTGTAGGGCCGCGTTGGGCATCGAACTCATCGACTTCGACGAAGACTGATTCATCGAATCTCCTTTTTGCGTAAAAGATCCACAAGTCGTTTCCAAATCTCAAAGAGAACGGACCAAGACTCTCATGGCTACAAAACTCGGACGTAAAGCACTTCCTTCGGGCAAAGACCCGTCTTCCTTCAAATACGTGGGACGCCCCGCTGGCGACCAGGACGACTTCGGCCCCGATGTGGGGATCGTTGACATGGCCTGCGTCAACCAGTTCGGTGAGGCCAACAACAGCAAGTATTACCACGCAGGCGTCGTTCAAAGCGGCGGAGCGTGGTTTGTCTATTTGGAGTGGGGCCGCATCAGCGGAGGCAAGTCATGGAACGGTAGCTTCGGCGGCGGAGACTTCCAGTTCGTCCAATGCTCCAGCGAAGCTGATGCCCGTGCGTTCTTTCAGAAACAGTGCCAAGGCAAAAACATCAAACGCCTGGAAAAGAAGAAGGTCGGAAGCACGACCATCTGGGCAGGAAAGAACGGCAAAGACGGCTACATCGTCCAACGTCTCGCAACTCGTGAGCGTGGTCTTCCCGATGCCTACGGGATCAAGGATGACACCGGGGTTGCCAAGAAGACCACCAAGAAGGTCGCCAAAAAGAAGTCTTCGGCCAAGAAGATCGACGCACAGCCTCAAGTCATCAAGCTCTGTGCAGACCTCGTGGGAGGAACTGCCGACTACGCTCGTTCCGCATCACAGGCCACGGGCATTGTCCCGACGATGGCAGCCATCCATGACGTGCGGGACAACCTGATCCCTGACGCTCTGGGATTGCTCAAAAAGATCGGCAACGACGAAGCCAAGCAACTCAAGAGCAAGAAGCTCCAAGACTTGAGCAAGTACGTTGCGACCATCGTGCCACGGCCCATCCCGCGTGGTGGTGATCCTTCAGCCATCCTGTTGTCCACGGCCAACATCTTCGCCATCCAGCAGGACTTGGATACGTTTGAGGCTGCGTTGAACAACGAAGACTTCGACGAAGTGGAGATCAAAGACGCCCAGGTCGATCCCAACCAAGTGTTTGGTCGCAACGTCACCTGGATCGACCCCAACACGACTCGGGGCCGCTACGTCGCCAAGATGTACCAGGACATGACGAACAACCGTCACGGCCACCTTCGGAACAAGGTCAAGGTACTCAACATCTTTGAAGTCGAGAAGACGGACCTCCGTAGCGAGTTCAACAAGCGAGTCAAGGCTTTGGCCAAAGCTCGTCAGGCGGAGGCGAACTCCCACATCCGTGCGGGTCTTCAACCCAAAAAGCGCACTGACGTTTCGGATATCTCCGATCTGTACGATGCGGCCAACGTCTGTGTCGGCATCCACGGAACCCGTGCGGTCAACGTGCAGCCCATCTTGGCGAGCAACCTTCGTTTGCCCAAGAGCCTGTCTGGTGTCCATGTCACGGGCTCGGCCTTCGGGCACGGCATCTACTTCGCCACGGACTACAAGAAGTCACACGGCTACACGGGTGGCGGCTACTACGGTGGCGGCGGCACCATCGCCAAGCGTGGGTTCTTCATGTTCCTTTGCGACCTCGCTTTGGGCAAACCGTACATGGCCAAGACAACCATGTGGAACGCGGTCGATTGTCCCAAGGGACATGACTCCATCTTCGCTGAGCAGAGCCGCACGTCGGTTGCCAACGATGAGCACGTCATCTTCGATCCTCACCAGCAGAACATTCGCTACATCATCGAAGGCGAGCTGTAGTTCCTTCGATGACGGTCCTGGCCCAGATCCAAGACGCAGAGTCTCAGTTCACGAAGGCGCTAGAAAAGGTCTTTGAGGAAAGGGCTGCGGAGTTTCCTGAAACAGCCCGTGCTCGTCTGAAGGATCTTTGGATGGAGGGAGCCCATCACGGGCACAACCTCCGACTCACCGAAGAGATCATCCAAGCTATCAAAACCGGACGGTTCGATACCAACACTGGCGTCTTCGAACTGAACACCGACAACGAAAACCTCCAAACCCACGAATAGGACCAAGACCATGCTGAACGAAGACACCCTCAAAGCCTCCATCGAGAACTCATCCGACTGGGAGCACGCCGTTGATGACTTCATCGACTGCTCGACCCAGTTGGGACAGCCCTTTACGAGCGGTCACGTCACCACCATCCTTCGCGTCTACCGGCCCGAGTTCCGATTCGCCCATCGTGAGATTGGTGAGCGTATCCAAGACTTGTTCCATGCCGGAGCTATCGTCTTCAACGGACAAACGGCGGTCCAAGTCCCTCGCACCTGTGCCGGCACCGGCCGCACTCCCGCAGGCACCACCGTGCTCACCGTCGCTGCTGAGATCCAAGAGGCTCAACAGTTCCCGTTTGAGCTGGATATCCCCAAGCCGGGAGCGGGATTGACGCAGATGCCGAAGGAGCAGCCCATCGTCCAGACTCCCGCTGGAGGCGCTGCTCTCAAGCCTACGCTGCCGACGGCGACAGACATGCGGGCCAAGGTTCACAGCGACCAACGCCTGTGCGTGCCTCGTGCGGCTTTTGAGGCCCTGCTTCATGCCACTGGGAAGTCCCTGCGTGGTGGAGACCCCATCTGGGTCCGGTTTGACGCCACGAACACCGCTGCTCACATCACCATCGACAAGGTTGCAGGGGCCGTCAACTACGACCTGGGCACCTCTCGTGGCCGTGTCCTGTTCCCCAAGCCGGGTCAGGGCAAGTTTGAGCACGGAGACCTGTACCAGTGCGAAATCGTCGGTGACGAGCTTGTGGTGGATCTCAGCGCAACGATCTAACCACGGGCCGACATGAGAAAAGCAATCCTATTCGTCATCTTTGCTTTTGGGTGCGATCCGGCCGTGGCTCCTGAGCCTGAACCCAAGCCGGTTGTAGAACCCGAGCCGACTCCTGATCCAGCCGCCATCGCCGATGAGATGTACGAACTGGGCCGGCGGACAGCCGAGTCGGAGCAACGGACAGCCGAGGCGAAGCAACAGCTCGTTGAAACGAAACAAGAGATCAAGGAAATGAAAAATAAGTTGACCGACATGGAGCGGGTCGCCTCTTTCATTTTCTGCCTCAAAGACAAAACGGGGAAAGATATCCGTGGGGACGACGGCTCTCTTGAGAAGTACATGGACCGGAAAGAGGGTCGAGCCTGTCAGAAGATGATCGTGGCCATGACCCCCGAAGAGGTCCACACCTACTACGTTGAGAAGAGAACCTAACCATGACCCTCTATTTGTATCTGATCAAACAAAACCGGAACGATGACTACGACACCTACGACAGCGCAGTGGTAGTAGCCAAAAGTGCGGCACAAGCCAAAACGATCCACCCAAAAGGAAAACCGCTCAACGAAGATCGAGGAACCTGGACCAACGACCCTGACGACGTTGCGGCAACCCGCCTTGGTGTTGCTGGGTCTAAGCTCAAAGCAGGCGAGGTCGTCTGTGCGAGCTTCAACGCGGGATAAGACCCTCTGATGACTGACGTGCCTGACAACTTTGAGGATGTAGACCTGATCCGGTTTACGCCAACGAACTGGAACCCGGATCTGGGGTCTTACCTCAACAGTTTCCTCCCCAGGATGGCAACGGTAACAGGCACGACGATCCAAACTATTCGGGAAAGCCTACGAAGCCCTGACTACGAATACCGTTTTCAGGAAACCAAAGGCGAGCCCGAATGGCGACATCCGCTCAAGGGCATCCGTCTGGTCAGCCACCAGTTTGGCGATTGGATCATCTTCACCATTTGGGATGAAGACGAGTACGTCTACCACGCAACCGTCAAAACCCGGAACGGCATGACTCTGGAAGAAGCGGCTTTCGCCATCTATTTGCGTTGGCTAGAAACCAGGCCCAAAGATGGCGGAGAGTTCGGCACCGGAAAAAGCCGAAAATGGGTGAACTGAACCATGACTGATGTACCCGACAACCTCATTGTGCTTGAAGACCTGATCCAACGTCGGAAGCTTCAAGAGGAAGTAGGTGCACCGCTTGATGAAGAGACAAAGCGCTGGCTTGAGGAGCGTCTGAAAGCTCTTGAAGCCTCCAAACGGCTTTCCCTCATCAAGACAGACAAAGACGGTCAGGATTCCTGACCTGAAGGCTCCAAGACAAAGGCGCCGTCTTCGCGCCGAATGTTGAAGCCGCCTTTCACCCGCATAAAGCCAAGTCCACACAGGGATTGACGGCACTGGAAACCGTCTAGGGTCCGTGTCATGGGCTTTTCGCACATGGAACAGTTGAGTTTGAGTCCCGCATGTAGGGGGAGCACGTCGCCTGGCATACCTGTGGGAGCCAATAGAACGCCTATGGGGTTTCCTAAGTGGAGGCTCTCATGGCGCTACTACCCGCAAACCGAACCACTCCTGTTCCCCCTTACATCGGCATTGGCCGCGTTGGTTCCGCTCGGAACGCGATGCGTGGCTCAACGGTCAACGATCAGACCGTCAATGGCGTAGCCCGTCGTCCGCCTGGGGCAACAACCACGACTCTGGCTTTCTCACAAAAGACCTTGGCGAATGCTCAAAGCACCCAAAGCAACGAGAGCTTGAAGCTTTCGCCTCGCGTCTGAGTTCGCCACGAGCCCTTAGATCAAAAAGAGACCGGCATGATGCCGGTCTCTTTTTCGTTTCAGCCGAACACAAGTTTGCGTTCGCTTGAGACATCCTCAAGGCGCTCAAAGTAGCCCTGCCATTCGCAGTAACTGTCTCCGACTTTGCCACCGCTCTTGATCAGAGCAATCGCTTTTGCAGCGCTTTTGGCATCCGTGCAGACACACGCAATGGTGCCGTGCCCGTAGGACGTACCGAAAGTATCTCCGCTGCCGTAGCGAACCACGATGGCCCAGGCTTCGTCACGGGCCTTGAGTTCGCCTTCGACCCACGAGCCATCCACGAAGGAGCCAACCATCGCATGGCTGTTGTAGGGCGTGTCCTGGGGACACGTGATGGACAACTCTTTCAAGTTCCAGTCGTAGTGCGCATCAGACCGATCCGAGTAAGGCTCGGAGGATTTGGCATCGCCACCTGTGTGGCTCTCTTTGTAGGTGTAGTAGACAAACATGGTCTTGGTCCTCCACACAGATGATGTGGGACTTCTAGTGAGCTGGGCCGGGATCGAACCCTTCACACAACTCCTCAAACTCGCACTCCGGCCAATCTCTCGTTAGCTGCCCGTACCGCAGTACGCCTTCATGGTCGAGATAAGTTCCCCACCATTTGTCGCTAGGGTGTCCGTGCTCTGCAAGCAGGCTTTCCCACGCAACCTCGTGCCGGTTGCCTTCGGCTGCTTTCGCAGCGTGAAGTTGCAGACGCTCCCGGTAACTTGTGATCATCACAAGCTATCCACTCTTTTGAGTGCAGGAGCTGATACTTCGTTCAAAAATAGTGAGCCCAGAAGGATTTGAACCTTCGACCGTCGGATTAAAAGTCCGTTGCTCTACCAGACTGAGCTATAGGCCCGAAAGGTGGGGCTCCCGAAGGAGCCCCCGTGGAGACTGCGGAACAGACTAGCCCGTTTGCCTTGATCCACGTTGGTGAACGGAGAAGGATTCGAACCTTCGACCCAGTGGTTAAGAGCCACTTGCACAACCAGACTGTGCTTCCCGTCCAAAGATGTAGAGGAGTCATACTCAAGCGCGGCCCAGAGGGTGCGCGAGCGGACCCCTGGGCTACATCTTCGGTTTGAGGCGGGTTGCCATGATGAGTTCTTCTACTCTGGCTCAGAATCGGAGTCAAGGGGGTTTGGTGAAAAAACTTCAGCGAGTTCTTCTTGGAGTTCTTGAACTTGACGAAGTTCGGGTCGAGTAAGAGAGGGAACGTCCACACCACCGCGACGCGGATTACCGCAACCGTAAGAGAGGCAAGAGCAGACCTTAAGGTGATCCGCGTATTTCACTGCCCGAGCATCTGCTTTCGCATGAGACGGAACAGACAAAGGATCGCGCCAATCCTGATCGTAGGAGGAGTACCAGCGACGAGTAACAACCCGAGCTTTAGCAACTACACGAGAACGATGATGACGACGAAGGGCTCGACGAGAGTATGGATCTGACATGACGGTTTCTTCCCGCCTGCCCGACCCCTCTCGGAGCCGGGCTAAGGCGTGAACCGTCGTGATGTTGATGCGTACATGGTCTAAGCTCCGTATCTACGAGTAGAGGCTGACTCGTAGGGCTCGTGGCTTCCGTCAGGATGAACGAGCACCCACGAGCCTTCATGGACTCGGTTGTGACAAAAGACCCGGGTCTTCTGTCGTTTGGTGAAAGTGCCGTCGTGCCAGATGCGCTTGGGTGAAGGATGTGACCCCTTCGTTTCCCATTTGTGGGCCCACCGAAATACTCGGTAGGAATCGTGGGATTTGTAGCGCATGTGACCCTGGAAATTAGCGAGAAACACGGGGTGGGAATCGAACCCACCTTGCTGCCAACCTTGACCTTCACCCCGGTATCGAAGCCGGGAACCCCTGCCGGGGCCGTAGACCAACTACGTGTGTGCCTCTCTGCCCCCTATACAGGGACACTGGGACTTCTACTCGATCAGCGCAGGGTCATCAAGAAAATACCCAACGCGGACAAGGCCAGCAAGATGATGATGCCTGCCAGGATACTCCAGCCGATGATCTGAAGGCCCTTTTCGTGGGCGTTTTCACCGTCCATCACGTTCAAAACCCCCTTGTCCATCAAGTACACTCCGGCTTCAGGGTTGGTTTTGACGTAGCCTTTGAGGGCTTGCTCCAAAGCCCGAAGCTCGGTGATGTTGGTGTACGTCACCAAACACGCGGTTTCAGTGATGGGGGTGGACTTCACTTTGAACGTGGACTTGGGGACGTTCTCGTCTCCGTACTCCAAATCCCCTAGATCAACCATCTTCTGACTAACGATGCTCTCGTAGAAAGCATCCAAGATCTTCCCCTTGAGATTGGGGAACACCTCCAACGCGAGTTTGCCGAGATGCGGGATAAAGTCGTAGGCCACCGCTTTACACGCTGCTGGGTTGGCATCCGTGACACGCAACGACTCCTTCTCTTCCACATCACCCAACGTGTAGATGATGCTTGGAATCGGAGTATTTTTGAACGCTGCTTGGTAGCTGTCCATAGGCCCATCCAAGGGGAACCCATAGCTGGATTACTGGGATCAGCCTGGGCAGAAGGTCACGGTGTAGTCCACGAGGCCGTCTGTCTTGCGGCAATTGAACGTGGCGGCATGGTCATCGAATTGCCAAGCATAGACCTGGGGGCACGATGCTTTGACGTTGGCGATGTAGGACTGGCTGTCGGCATCCCAAGCTCGGGCGGTGTCTGGGTTCCAAGGATCGCACGTCTGGTTGCTCGGGTTGCTTGGACTGCTGTAGGGCGAACAGCCGTAGCCACCGTCACAGGCCGGTGTGTTGCAGGTGACAGGGCTCGTGGTTGAACAGACGCAGCACAGCTTGTTCTGAGTGTCCGCAGGAGCGCCGCTGTTGACCGCGTTCTGACAGGGGCTCCAGCAGGAGTCACCTCCGGCAGAGAGCCCTGCGGGGCACGTGGGGGACGCAGTGCAGCCGGAGGCGATACACCAGGGAGCCTGGAGCCCTGGGTCGGGCGTGGGATTGAAGGTGCCGGCTACAGCGGTGATGGAGACGCTCTCAGACCACCCATCAACGAAGCTCACATCATAGGTGTCGTAGGGGCCCAAACCGCCAACCGCATCGAGGGTGAGTTCGACGATCCCAACGGGAGGGATGCCACCTTGGGCACAAGCCAACCCAAAGGTCTTGTCGTCCGAGGTCAGGCAAGAGCCACTGGTGCAGCAAGGGGTGAAGCCGTCACAGAGGTTGTTGGCTTGAAAAGTACAGCCGGTCCTTGGCCAGATACGCCCTGACCAACCGACACCAACTTGGACCGTTGTGGTGTCGGTGCCGGTGCCTTTGGCTCCCATCTCCCAACCACCGCCGTTGATCCCTTCAAAGCCTGTGTTGCCACTCGACCCGACCCAGATCGTTTGGGTGCAGTTGTTGACGAAGTTGACCGTGTGCGCCGCGGGAGCTGCTCCAACATCCAGCTTGGGTGCAGTGTCCTCCACAGGCGGATCTTGGACCGTTCCTTTGTCACAAGCGGCCAAAAGAAAAACGCTGAGCAGGGTGAACTTGCGCATAGCCATCACCCTACCCAGCGGATTGGATCATCAACGAGTTTTCAGCTACGAGTCACGCCCGTAACCAAGCCCTTGACGGTGGAGATACGCTCGTGCGTACCGTCTGCGTGGTACAGGTGCATCGTGCCGTCGTACATGGACGACATCGACAAACCGCCACCGAACGCCTTGGCGCCTACCTCCCGAACCACCGGAGTGTCGTAGTTCATGGGCTCGGCGTCGCCTTCGTCCTCCCACGGTTCGGACCAACGATCACCGCAACACGAGCAGTCGTTGCCGGTACTGCAACCGTCGAAGTAGATGCCGACATCTTCCGCACGAGCGTTTGCCACCCGGACGGATTCCGCTTCGATCCAAACGAACCAATCAACGCTGTCGTTCTGGACAACACGTCCTCCAGAGTTGTTCTGTTTGTAACTAAACCAAGCCATCTTCTACTTCTCCTTTCTTTTGGTGCCCAGAGACGGAATTGAACCGCCGACACGGGGATTTTCAGTCCCCTGCTCTACCAACTGAGCTATCTGGGCATGGTCCCTCGACCCCGATTCGAACGGGGGCGCCGCGGGCTTCAACCGCGCGCTCTTACCAACTGAGCTACCGAGGGGTACGTTTCGTATCAAGCCCATCAACTGAGAAGTCGATGGGCGACGTAAACGTCCCAAAGGAAGCCGCAAGTCGGACAATGGTGCCGCAGCGGATGCACAAACGTGAACCGTCGGGGTTTGCCTTTGCAAGCATCCCTTTGTGGTCGCACATGTACGTGCGGCTGTAGCGAGTAAGAGACATAGAAGAAACTTTGGGGTGTCCGACGGGGCTTGAACCCGCGACCTCTGCATTCACAGTGCAGCGCTCTACCAACTGAGCTACGGACACCATAAGGGTGTTGTAGTCGGCTCCCGCAACGGGGAGCTGGGTATGTGCTTGCGTGTTCATGTGAACGTGGACCTAAGAGGTAAGTAGTACCGGAGAACGGAATCGAACCGATGACCTCGCCCTTATGAGGGGCGCGCTCTAACCATCTGAGCTACTCCGGCAGAAAGCATGTCGCTGTCCTCCGGCATTCGCTCTGAGTATGTGGTTGATCGGTTCATGGTCTTGGAAAAGTGGTGATCGTCGGGGAAGCCCTTGCATCTTCCTTTGTGGGCAGAGTCCTTGCGGATACTCTCAACCATCGGTTTTGGTAGCGGGAACCAGATTTGAACTGGTGACTTCTGGGTTATGAGCCCAGCGGACTACCTGACTGTCCTACCCCGCAAAATCGTGTTTGGAAATCTTGGTCGACCTAGGAAGATTTGAACTTCCGGCCTCGCCCTTATCAGGGGCGCGCTCTAACCAACTGAGCTACAGGTCGAAATGGTAATGTCGCTAATGTCGCTGTCGTCCATGTTCGGTCCTGAGAGTTGGTGAGGGAAAATCCTAATCGGCGAGAAGTGCTGAGACGTTTTTGTCAGTTTGGATGATTGATGTAATCCCAGCGGCATCCGAGTTGGACTAGGAACTTGTAATTCCGTTGGTGGAAAGAGTCAAGGAGAAAAGTGACCAAGTTGGTCGAAAAAGTTGTCCAACGCAGGCAAGTGGTTGCCAAGAGACATGGTTGCGGGTGTCGTAAATCCCTTTGCTCAAAAGTCTCGCAAGACTCAAGAACCGTTATCGACTTTCTCCGAAGAGAAAGCAGAGGAACACTGGACTGGTACTCTCCATCTACGAGAGATGCAGGGGCGTTACTCCCCCGATACCTACAGGTGCTTAGCACCTTCGCTGAACCCTCGCGGGCACATAGACTACCTTAGACCCATTATTGGATGTAGTCCTGACGGCATCCTGTTTTGGACGAAACTGGTTTGGGGTGAAAAATGACCTTCACTGGCAAGTGGGTGACAAGACGTATTTTTCGTTGCTCTACCAACTGAGCTACGGAAGAGACTAGCTCCTCCGACGGGGATCGAACCCGTGACCTACGCCTTAGCATGGATGTAGTCCTATCGGGCATCCAGTAATGGTCAAAAAGTTAGGTGGCTTCGACTGGCAAGTGTTTGTGAGAATCGTTGGAACGGGCGCTCTACCGACTGAGCTACCTCCTCCGAAGAGAAGGACAGGGATCGAACCTGCGACTTCCTGTTTGGGTTAGCGATGTAATCCCACTGGCATCCAGTGTTGGCCAAAAGTAAAAATGATGAAAACTGGCAAGGAGGCGCAGAGAATATGGACTAGCCCCTGGCCCGCCCCTCAAGTGGTGGAGCGGCCCGGAATCGAACCGGGATCGTCTGAGTTCAAATCAGATGTAATCCCTACAAGCATCCAGTAATCATCAAAAGTCGTTGAGTTCTCCGTGTTGTGAGAGGTGATGGGTGGCCCCCTCTCAATGAGGGGGCCGATCCCTAGTTGGCCTCCAAAGAGACCTTGTTGATGAGATCGGACCAGTGGGCCGTCTCACTCTTCGTTCCCGCCACAACGGCGATGAACTTGAACACTGCGTCAGAGAAGCCGCCTACGTTGTAGACATCCTTGGACTCTTTGACCTGAGTGTTGGTGTAGGGCTGCACATCGTTGAGGATGAGCTTCGCACCAGGGTTGTGGCGCTTGAACTTCGTCCACTCATCTTGCGAGGCAGTTGCCTTCGACCCCGAGTCCCACACGGAACCGCGGTATCCCCAGCCGCCTGAGTCCATCCAAGACTGGTTGTCTGAGACGTAGATGACCAGATCAGCCTTCTGACGACGCTTGTTGAGTTCCGCCAGGGGAAGCGAGCACGAAGTACCTCCACCACCACAGTGGATCAGCTTCTCCGAGTTCGTGACAACGGAGTCACGAGGGTTCAGCTTGAGGTCGTACAAACGGTGTGCGAACGGGAGGATCTCAGCGTCCGGGTTCTTGCGGAGGATCGCAGCAGCCACAAGAGCCGCAACGTCGATGCAAGAGGTCTTGGACGGACGGCCGGTGTTTTGGTAGCCCGTGACAGACGACCCCATCGAGCCCGACACGTCGGGAGCGACCACAACCTGACCATCAATGACGGGCACGTTGTCTACCGCAATCTCCAGGGCATCCTGAATCGCCAGTCGGATCTTCATCGGAAGATCGTCGTTGACGTTCCGGTACGCGGTGAGAAGCTGGTACGGGAAGACACGAGACTTGCGAATCGCCTCCTCATCAACCAGACGGTCGCACACGTACTTCACCATCTTGGGGTCCTTGAAGACACCGTGACGGTTCAGCGTGTTCAGGTTCATACGGATGGCGTGCCATCCCATGCCCTGTGCGACATCTGCCCACTGCGAAGTGGAGAGCCCAAGCGAATCGAGCATACGAAACTCGACACGTGGAACCTCTGAGGTCTTGTCGGCCTTGAAAGCCTCGTACTTGCGTACAACCTCCGGCAGATTCTCAGCCACGTGGTCACGACCAAGCAGGTATCCGAAGAACGCTGCTTGCTCTGGCGTGGTCGGCTTCGGGTGAACCATCTTGATGACATCTGCCATCGACGGATCGTTGCCGACTGACTCATTGAAGAGACGACCAAAGTTGCGACCAATCACCCAGTTACGGATGAAACGACGAACCGGACGTGGAAGGTTCTTCACATCGCCGACCGCTCCCGAACGGAGCATCTGCACGAGGTTTCGGATCATGCGGCCGTTGTCGATGCAACGAGGCGCAACCTTCTCAAAGAGAGCCGGGTCTCGCACTGCGAGAGTCGATGCCAGCAAAGCCGGCATGTCCTTCATCAGACCCTCTGAGCGAGCGTACACAGCCGTCTTGGCAACAAACTCAGGCTCGCACTTTGCGGCCAGAGCGAGAACCTCGTCAAGCTGATCCTTGGCGTTCGCGTAGAAGGTGTTGGACAGACAACCCGTTGCAGCAAGCTGCGCAAGAGCCTCCTTGTCGCCCATCTGATAGGCGACCCCACCGGCACGATTGGTCGTGTCAGTCTTGGGGAGCTGTGCGGTACGGGTGTTGAAAAGAGCTTGATTTGCCATAAGTCAATCTGTCCTTTGAAGGCCCGGCGAAGTGTCCGGGGTGCAGGGGTTTTACGGAACTGATCCTTCGTGTGAATCGGGATCAGGGTTTTAGTTGGTAGGAGATGTCGGGATCGAACCGACGACCTTCACGGTGTAAACGTATTGCTCTACCACTGAGCTAATCTCCTAAAATTGGCGGGATGTACCAGATTTGAACTGGCGATTTCCTCCGTGACAGGGAGGCGTCATAACCGGACTAGACCAACACCCCAGGGGCGGAACAGACGGGATTCGAACCCGCGACCTTCGCACTGACAATGCGCTGCGCTACCAACTGCGCCACTGCTCCGTAGGTATCATCTACATCATCGCTATCGCTGTTGTCGTTCATCGTGCTGGTCCTTTCTGTCTGCGAGTTGAGGGTGGGTGTTGAGGGATGTTGGAGCTGCCGAGCGGAGTCGAACCGCTGACCTCATCTTTACCAAAGATGTGCTCTACCAACTGAGCTACGGCAGCATGGGGGTTTGGTGAAATCTGTCTGGAGCCCGAGGCCGGATTCGAACCGGCGACTTCTTCATTACGAGTGAAGCGCTCTAGCCAACTGAGCTACACGGGCATAAGGGTTAGGTGAAGTGCTTGGAGCTGACGATGGGACTTGAACCCGCAACCCCCTGATTACAAATCAGGTGCTCTACCAATTGAGCTACGCCAGCAAAGGCGAAAAGGTCAAATAAACGTGCTGAGACACCCCTTTGGGGGCTCCCGGCGCCGTTGTATGTTTTGGTTCAACGCCGGGAAATGCTCAACACGAGGTCGTATCTGTCACAATGACAGACACAAACATCCCGCCAGCCACATGGGCTGTACTGGGATTGGATGTCGTGGTGCGTTTCATGGCGGTGAATCTCTGAGCCGGTCCTGCCAAGGGAACAGCCGTGTAAGAACTTCTACTCTCGCCCTAGACGGGAGTCAAGCCCTTATCTTCAAAAAAGATGCTCAAGGATTGAACGACCCACCGGGCCAATCGTAAACCGTGACCGGGATACCTTTGGCGATGAGAACTTCGTTGATGATCTCTTCGATCTTCGCCCAGCTCCCTCCAGCCAATGAACAACCCATACGAGGCATGTGAACCGTGATGTCCTCACGGTTCTTCTGGTACTGACTAAGAAGACGTAGCCCCGTCCTGATGGCTTCGTACCGGATCGGAGGATTGCCGTCGGCGTCGTGCCCGACGTTCTCTTGTCCGATGAGGTTGCCCACCACGATGTCGTCTTCGACAGGAACAATCTGGATCGCTCCAAGCATAGACCGGAACTTCTCCCCCCCGTTCTTGGCCGCCCAGTTCTTGTATTCGACTTCAGGCCGATGCCATTTGCGGGACAAAGCCATCACGAATCCCGCTCCCCAGACGCCCAAATTGTTGCAGCAGTGAACGATGACCTTGTGGCCATCCCCCAAGGGAGCCGTGGCGTCTCCGGTGACGTAAGTGATTTCGGGCATACTTCTCCTGTACAGATGAAACGGGACTTCTACGCTCTAGGCGTTCTTACGGAACATGACGGGTTCGATCTGGTACGCACCGATGACATCCCAGCGGCCTCCAGTGGTGTCCATGTTTGCGTTGTACCAGTCCCACCACAGGAGACAATCGTCAGGAGTCGGGGTCCGATCCAACAAAGACTGCATCTGGGCCGGGGTCTTGTATGCAGCCGAAGCTGGAACCACGTGTTTGTAACCAAGTTCGATCCAAGTTGCGACTGACCGCTCGGGGTAGCCCTCCGGCATCGAGTTCTCCGAGTCGTAAATCTGAGGCACACCGAAGTCTGCTTTGTTGAACTCCGCAAACGGGAACCGAGTGTGGAACCATGGGGCACCGTAGCTCGTCATCCCGATGGGGACACCGAGGGACATCATTTTGTCGATGAGTTCGGTGGCCTCCGTGGCGTGGTCGTACCAAGGGGACTCGCAGTCCATGATGATGCCGATGGCTCCCCACTTACTTTGGGTTTCGGACATCTCATCCACATAATCGTCGATGCGAGAAGGAACCGGCCATCCCCAGATCCATAGATCACATCCCGTGTCTTCCCAGGCGGATTTGTACTCGGCCCAAGAAGACCCGTTGAGTAGTTTGTCGTCAGCAGGGTCGTTGTACTGCCAGAGCCGTTGGACACAAACCCAGTCAATATCGTTGTCGATGATGTACTGCTTCATGTTGTCGACGGAGCCGGTGCCGGTCAGTGACCGAACAAACATGCCCTTCCCTTTGGGCACGTCGATGTTGGCGGGCGGCTCCGTCGGCGGAGGCTCAATAGGAGGCGGCTCAACCGGGGGCGGCGTGGGCCCAGTGTCGACGCACACTTGGTTGAACAACATCGTCAACGTGCGGATGTCGACAGCGAAGCTCAACGTAGCGTTGTACGCATGGTCGATCTCAAACTGATCGACGGCTTGTCTGGTTTTGTTACCAAAGTCGCCGTCGATCGCTCCTACGTCGTATCCCGCAAAGACAAGCGCTTCCTGAAGAGAGACGATCTGGTCGCCCTTCATTCCGAACTTGTAGTCCCGAGGGTTGATCTCAAACGGATTGGTGAGGGCCATCCCCCACCATACCGATCTGATCTACTCAGACTTCAACATTTGACGAACTGCGGCAAGAGCAGTTCGGAACTTGTCCGACGTTTGACGCAAACGCAGCTTGGGGTCTGTGATGTAGACCCAAGAACCGCCTTCAAAGACGATGCTCATCTTTTGGGTGATGTCGATGTCACCTTCGATGATGTTGGTCCCCATGATCTCAAAACTGCCCATCAAACGGCAGGCGGCCTCTTGAAGCTCGTCCGGGTCCGGCGTGGAACCCATGACCGCCAGATAACCTGAGAGGCCCTTGTGGACTCGGGCTAGTTGGTCCCAAAGCTCAGTGGCGTTCCTGGTCAGGGCATCTTCCAACTCCAGGTCGGTGATGGCGAGCCAGGGACGAAGGAGCTTGGCTAGTGGCGCTTCAGCCGCAGGCGTCTTGGAAAGGATGGCGATGTCGTTGATGGCTTGTTGAATTGTGTTTTGTGACATTGTGGTTTCCTGTTCAGTCCGCCAATCGACGGACGAGATCGGCCATGATGGCCTCTGAGATCGGCATCTTATCCGCTTTGGCCCGACCACGGGCTTGGCGAAGCATCTCGACCCACACACCCTCCTCACTGGTCTCGTAGAACACCTGAAGGGCGGCTTGGAGGGTCAGCGTCGCGGGGTCGTGGACCATGAATCCACCATACCGACGAAAAAAGATGAAATCTCCCTGCAATTTCAGGGGCACGAAAGCACATAGGTAGTGGTGCCGGGAGGGGGACTTGAACCCCCACACCCTTTCGGACACTGGAGTTTGAAACCAGCGCGTCTGCCTATTCCGCCATCCCGGCATTGGATGGTGCGCGCGGAGGGAGTCGAACCCTCATGCCGAAGCAGCCGATTTTAAGTCAGCCGTGTCTACCGTTCCACCACGCACGCAAAAACGTCTTCAACCCAATAAGGGAAGACGCAATCGCGTGTCGTATGCTCGGTAGAGTGTCATCAGATGCCTATTTACGTCTACCAGTGTTCTACTTGTGACGCAAGGGTTGAAGAGATCCAGAAGTTCTCCGACCCTGCTCCGCCCAAATGTGAAAAGTGCGGCCAGGACGGGACGCTGAAAAAACAAATGGGGAAGTCCAATTTTGAACTCAAAGGTGGAGGTTGGGCCAAAGATGGCTACTCCTCGTCTTCTTGAATTCGTTGGTGCAACCGTTTGAACCAACTCCCCACCCAAGCAACAACTTCGTGGGGGTAGTCCATGTGTCTCATCTCGCGGGGCTCCTCCCAGTTGCGACCCACCACGTACCTGCACATGTACGTCCCTTGATGGGGCCACCAAGCCACTTCCAACAGATGCTCCACTTCGCCAATCGTTAGTTTGGCCAACCACGGCTCCCCTTGGTCCTCTTCGACCAAAGTCATGTCGGGCAACCCTTGGCTGGTGGTGACGAACCCGGGAGGGGCGGACAGATGGATCGTGCTCACTTCAAGAACTCCGATGCCTTGATGGCAGCTTCTTTGGAGGAACCGATGGCCTTGTAAAGCCCTTCGGAGCTGAACTCAAACCCATAATCCCCCTCTTTCTTGGGGCCCCTCGTCACCCACATCTCGGCCCACTTCAAAAGTTCTTCGGCCTTGTAGTGACACCCGTGGGCCAACTTGCCCCCACGTTTGCTTGGATCACACAAAGAGACCCCGTTCTCTTTGACGTACCCGCCATTGGGCATCTCTTCGCGTGGAGTGATGTGGTGCGCATCCAAGTCATGTTCGGCTTCGTCCTTGGATGACTGGAGCCCACACACGACGCACTTGTAACCATCTCGGGCAAATACGCTGTCACGGAAGTTCTTGCGAATCTCTCGTTTCCTTGCCTTGCCCATGATGTCTACTTTACGCAAAAAGAAGCCCCAGTGTCAGACAACACTGGGGCTTCTTAGTTGAGAGTTATGGGGTGACTTCTGTGACGAAGCCAGCTCCAACCGTCTTGCCACCCTCACGGATAGCGAAACGCATTCCTTTTTCGCAAGCAACGGGCGTGATGAGAGAGAAGGAGATCTCCCCACGGTCGCCAGGCTGGATCACTCCGGCCTCGCCCACGTCGATGGTTGCGCTGACATCGGTTGCCCCGAAGTAGAACTGCGGGGTGTAGCCGGTGCCGAAGGCAGTGTGACGACCACCCTCTTTGGCGGACAGGGTGAGAATCTCAGCCTTGCCCTTGGCGTGAGGCTTGAGCGATCCGGGCAGAATCGCAACCTGCCCACGCACAACCTCATCACGCTTCACGCCCCGCAGGAGCAGTCCGACGTTGAGACCGGCATCTGCCGACGCAATGTCCTTGTGGAACGCCTGGATGCCTGTGACGACCGCCTCGATGGGTTTACCGCTGGTCCGTCCGATGACCTCTACGGTTGCTCCCACTTTGATGGAACCGCGCTCCACACGTCCGGTAACGACCGTGCCACGACCTTCGATCGTGCAGACACCCTCAATGGGCATCTGGAAGGGGCTGTTCATGTCACGCTCGGGCATGGGGATGTGGCTGTCCATCGCAGCAACCAGGGCCACGATGCAGTCGTTCTCATCCTTCTCCAAAGCCATGAGCGCTGATCCACGGATGAACGGAGTGTCCTCCGAGAACCCTTGGCTGGTCAGCATCTCACCGACCTCCATCTCGACAAGCTCGATCATCTCCTCATCGGCGACATCGCACTTGTTGATGAACACGACCATGTGGGTCACCCCAACCTGACGAGCCAGGAGGATGTGCTCACGGGTCTGGTTCTGAGGGCCTTGTGAACCATCAACCAGGAGGATTGCGCCATCCATCTGGGAGGCACCCGTGATCATGTTCTTGATGTAATCGGCGTGGCCGGGGCAGTCGATGTGAGCGTAGTGACGGGAGTCCGACTCGTACTCGACGTGGGAAGTCGTGATGGTGATGCCACGAGCCTTCTCTTCGGGTGCGTTGTCAATTTCGTCAAAGCTCTTGGCGTTGCCCATAGCTTTGGTGATGGCTGCCGTCAGGGTCGTCTTCCCGTGATCGACGTGGCCAATGGTGCCGACGTTGATGTGTTCTTTAGTCATGTTCTTGTTCCCAGTTCTTCGTCTTTCCGAAGCGTCAGTCAGAACTAAACGTCCGCAGAGGGCCGGTTTCGTCAAACGGCCTAGGTGGCCAAACCTGTGCCGGAGGCTTCCGCCGGCCCTCCACTTGTCTTGAGTCGGAATCGAACCGATAGCCCCCAGGGAGCGCCCACTATCAAGACCAAAGGTTGTACGCAAAAAAGGAAAATGGTGGATGGGGAAGGATTCGAACCTTCGTAGCGCGAACGCGGCAGATTTACAGTCTGCTTCCTTTGGCCGACTCGGACACCCATCCATGGGTGGACCGCTAGGAAGGATTCGAACCCTCAACAACTGGGGCTACAACCCAGTGCCCTTACCAACTCGGGCCTCTAGCGGATGCGATGACTGAATCGCTCCGGGGGCCGGTGGTGTTCTTAGCTTGCCAAGAGACCACTCAACCCACGGAGCCACGCATAGGCGCGATACGTCGCGTACTTCATTTGCTTGGCTCCTTTCATGGGTCGGGTCTTCTTGGAAGAGATAGATCGCTCAAGGCGACGTAGGTGACATGTACCAACGCTTTTAGATGAGCGCAAGTAGAAAATGGTGGGGTGGGAAGGATTCGAACCTTCAACCTTCATTGTCGCTCGTGGTGATCAACCACTTGTCTTCCCTGACGCTCGTCCACCGTTGGGATCCCAACGGATTTTTTGAGCTTCCACCCCGTAAAGATCGTCTCTCCGATCTGCCACGCTTTGTTTCAAATAGGCCCGCGTTCGCCTCGGTGCTCAAGAAGGGGGTCGAACCCTCAAACCCTTTCGGACACTGGTGTCTGAGACCAGCGCGTCTACCAATTCCGCCACCTGAGCAAGTGTAGTGCCAACGGAGGGAGTCGAACCCTCAATCCCTTTCGGGCACTGGTTCCTTAGACCAGCGCGTATGCCGTTCCGCCACGTTGGCTAATCAAATAGTCGGGGCGGCCAGATTCGAACTGACGACCCTCTGTCCCCCAGACAGATGCGCTACCAGGCTGCGCTACGCCCCGTTGGTATCCCTTGAAGGACTTGAACCTTCATCGTCCCCTTAGCTAGTGGGGGTGTTCTATCTTGAACTATCAGGACTCATGTGCTGCTTCTGTTTTGCAGCACGTCGTTTCTGCTTGTCGATCTTCTTTTGTCGTTTCCGCAGGATGGGGTTAGCCGCTTCTGCTCGTTCGCAAGCCTTGGTCTGCTTGTCGATGAACTCGTCGACCTCCTGCTGGTGGGTTCCCTTTTGAGCCCATTCAACGATTCGGATAAAGTCGCCTCCGTGTTGTCCATGTGATGATGTCAGCCATGTTGTTCTCCTAGATGTCCCAAACGCACTCTTGAGTGCAGTCCTCGCAGCAGTTGCAAAGGGTTTCGTTGTCGTCGTTGATCTCTTCAGCGTAAGGACAAGTGTGGTCTTCGGTCGCTTCTTTGCCGCAGTTGTGGCTTGACGAGCACTTGTCGTTATCGACGATAGGTAAGTCAGTCATGGTTCCTCTTATACTCTTGGTACGCTAAAGGTGGCTTTTCCCGGCAAGGAGTCAGCAAGACATTTGATTTTTCCATAAAATGTAGTCCTGCCAGGCATCCGGTTCCGGCCATAGGGTTAGAGAAGTTCTTTGAGGAGCTTCTCGTTGTTTGCGTACTTCACTTTGACTGCTTCGATCCACGCTCGGTTTTTGACTTTGAACATCAAGGGTCGCCCCGGTGAGATGTTCGTGCCTTTGCAGATGACGCCTTCAAAAGTCATGCCTTCAAGTGTTCCGTCTTTGACGGATTGGATGAAAGCCTCGTCGGGGTCGCCTTGGTACAGGAGAGCGGCGTGCTTGAGATGTCCAAAGAAATCGAGGAACACGTTAGGCTCAAGGATGCCTTTCCTGTGGGGGGCTACGTCGAACAAGGTGACTTCTGGAGTCTCTCCGGGTTGGTGAAGTCCTGCGAAGGAGTTGGGTCCGTGGAACTCAAAGAAGCAGATGGCGCGGTCCCAGCGGCGTTCTTGAAACACATGGGCAAGGTCATCAGCGTAGGTATCCATGATCAACTCCCTGGACGGTCCCAGAGTTTTGTCGTCTTCACCGATAAGCTGTGTGCGTGATCCGAATTTGTAAAAGCCTCTCTTCTTGTTCCATTCGCCTCTGATGTTGCTTCCGTCGAGTTTGTCAAAGGCGTAGATGGGTTGGTTAGTGGGAATGGATGTGATGGAGGGGTAAGTTTTCATGTGGTCGTTGGATCGACCGTATTGGTCGAGATGACTGGATTCGAACCAGCGCCCTCTCGCCCCCGAAGCGAGCGCACTACCAAACTGTGCTACATCTCGTGATTGGCACCCACCAGAGGAGTCGAACCTCTGACCTCTTCGTCCGTAGCGAAGCGCTCTATCCAACTGAGCTAGGCGGGTATATGGTCGGAGTGAAAGGATTTGAACCTTCGACCCTTCGGTCCCAAACCGAATGCGCTACCAGGCTGCGCTACACTCCGAAATGTCGTCTACAGGGGCACAACGAAAAAGGGCGAAACCCTTGTTCCGCCCAGCCTGGAGTCCTTCAATCGAGCTTTACGCTCGTAGGACGCCAGGCAATCGCGGTAGACGAAGACGGTACGCACGCAGGGGGAGCCCTGGCAGAAGATTCTGCTGGGAGTTGCTCAACCCGAGATGTGACGTAAAGACCTTCATAGCGATTGCCTGTGTGTAGAACTTCTACTCTTGCCTTAAACGAGAGTCAAGTCCTTTTGTTCAACTTTCTTTCAAGCGTCCGTCGGAAAAGAAAACCAGCATCTTCATCTCTTCCGGTGACAACGGAGCATAGGTCACGAGCCGGACTTCGACGAACTCTTGGCTCGGGGAATCCACGACGGACTTGACGAACTCCCCAGCTTCCCGAAGAGACCGGACTTCTCGATACTTCGATGAGTACGAACCGTCATCCATGACGGTGTACTTCACACGGTATCGCTGAACAGCCCTCCTCACAATTGAGGGAGAACTATAGCCTCTCTAATCTTCGGAGACCCCAAGAAGCCGTTTGATCTCGTCATGGTGCTGTGGCGCACCTTTGAAGCGCTCCAACATCTGTTTCACAGCCCAGTCCCGGGCAGCCCAGAACCCATCCGTGAACGCGTCAGTCACGGACGGATCGATGTTGTTCTTCCGCATCGTGTTCTCCCACTCGTCACGAGCCACACGCCGGACGATGTAGAAATCAACTGGCTTGCTCATTCTGCTCCAGCCATTTGCGGACAACTCCGTTGGGACACGGGCCTTCGCCAAACCAGTCGTGGGCCTGACAGCTCCCATGATGATCCAGGTCGCAGTCTTCATCGTCGGTGTGAGCGATGGCGATTTCTTTCCAGTTGGGTTCTTCCATGTCTACTCCTGTTCCTGATCTGCGTCTCGGTGGTCGTGAATGAAACCATCGGGAGGGTCGAAACCATCGAAGATGTAGCCCTTGTCTTCACCGTCTTCGATCAGACGAACCGAACAGTTCTTGGGGTTGGGCTCCTTCTCCAGCCACTCGTAACGCTTTTTGAACCAAGCGAAAGTGAAGCAGCGGTTGGTTGTGCCGTGCCCGACGATCACGATGTTCTTGATGCCGTTCTCTTCTTTGTCACGAAAGAGGGTGCCGAACACCTGCTGCATCCGTGAAGCCACGTCGATGCGTGACTCCCCCATCAGCATTTGAGCGAAGACCTTGCCGCCGTCACGCTTGTGTTTCTGGTAGTAGGCCCAAGCTTCAGGGAAGACCTCACCTCGCTCTTTATCCGAGAGCCCGTCGAACATCCCGTGGGCTTGCTCGTACAGAAGGAAGTGCTCTTTGGCGTGAGACACCGGGTCTTCCGGGTCAGCTTCATCACAAAAGAAGGACTCCCCTGCTTTCCGAATCTTGTACTGCAACGTGTCCCTCCCTCCATTTTGGTGGGAGATGTCCATTTGGACCTCTCTAGGCACCCTACAGGCGTCCACAATCCCTTGCGCCGTCTGCCGGGTGCGGTCGTAGGGGCTGTGCCACAAACGAATCTGAGGGATCAGGAAGCTGCTGTTGATGTTCAAAAGCAGCGAGGATTCAAAATACCCCTTGAGGAACTCCCCTGCTCTCGTTGCCTGCTGCTTCCCCTCTTCGGTCAGAGGGATCGCCATGTCCGCATGTTTGGTGTTCTGGGACCAGTCGATGTTGGCTTTGCTCTGCCCGTGTCTTACAAGGAATACTCGCATCTCACAGGTTATACGCCTATGGGGTACACTTTGACGTGATGACGAAAATGCAGCGTTGGAGCCCCGTAGCCTTCATGGCTGTTCTTGCGTGCGCCACAGCGATTGATCCTGTCGGCGCCCAAGACGGTACTTTTGACCAAGAGCAGCCCGAGTACGATCGCAAGGATTGGAAGCACTGGAGCGATGCCGACAAAGACTGCCAGGACAGTCGACAGGAAGTCCTGATCCGTGACTCCGACATCCCTGTGACCTTCACGGATGAGAAACAGTGCCGGGTCGCCACAGGCCAATGGACGTGTCCCTACACCGGCACGGTCATCACCGATTCGTCCAAAGTGGATGTCGACCACATGGTTGCTCTCAACGACGCCCACGGCTCCGGCGGCTGGAGCTGGTCTGCGGACCAACGGGAGAGCTTTGCGAACGACTTGGACAACCCCAAGCATCTGTTGGCCACAAGCCAATACGGCAACCGATCCAAAGGAGCCAAAGGTCCCGATGAATGGTTGCCGCCGCTTGAGTCAGCTCGATGCCAGTACATCCAAGACTGGATGCTGGTCAAAGCGAACTACGAGCTTGTAATGGACGAAGGAGAGTCCGCCGTCCTTTTGTACATGATCCACATCTGCGACGAAGGGCTTACCCCTCCGATGCCGCAGTGAAGATTTCAGGGAAGTCGCTCTTGAGACGTTCGACGAGATCGTCCGTGGCCTCGTTGAAGCCTTCGGATGCTGCGTATTGTGGATCACAGCATCCGTAGGCACTTGAGCGCTTGTTCCCTTCGGCCCAAGCCAGGAACTTGGCTGCTTTCTCCTGCGGGGTCGGTGGGTCCAGAGCCCAGCAGGTGAAAGGGTACACGTCCGTCTCCAGCTTGTGCAGACCTAGGTCCACAAGCAACGCCTCCACGTGCCGGTCGAGAACTCGTGCGTAGGGCCATTCGTAGTTCAACCGTTTGAGGGTTTGGACCACGTTGGAGAGAGTCTCCTTTCCACGGGAACGGAAAATCTGCCGGACATGGCGTCGAGTGCTGGCTGCTACGGGTCTCATATCTCTCACACAGAGTAAACGGAAGTTCTACACCACGGTGCGGAACTATTCGTCAAACCCTTCCAAGCCATCAACGGCTTCACTCAACGTCTTGCCTTCACCGAGGATTTCATAAGGGTCGTCCGCATAGATACGGACGGTGCCATCGGGGATGTAAGGGCCTTCGATCAGGTCCCCGAAGTCCACGGTCCAACCCTTGTCGAAGCAGATCGTCTGGATTTCTTGGTCGGTCATCAGCTCAAACTCCAAACACGTGGGGGCCGACTTTCCAGCCACTGATCTTCAACAGGGCCTTCAGTACGACAGAGGGGACAAGGGTGGAACCGAGGTCGGGCAGGGCCCAGATGCCAAGGCCGTCTTTTGTCATTATGGCCCGACGTTGAGCTACGCCCTTCTCAAAAAGAGTTGCTTCGGCCAGGACCATCGACTGTCCCTCATCGTCGATGGCACGGCACAACCATCCTTCGATGGTGACAGGGGGTCCGCTTTGCTTTGCCATTAGTACGCCACCTTTCCGCGACAAGCCTTTTTAGCCTGGCCCTTGCGGGTCTTGGAAGCTCCTTGAAACCCGGCTCCACCACGAGCGCGACGCCCATAGAGGTTGCCACCTTGCTCCTGGCGGATTTGCCAGTCGGTGTGACGGTCCTGAGCTAGAAGACGCTCGTTCGAAAACGTCACGGTCAGGTTTTGGATCTTCTTCGCCATCGTAACTCCTACACAAAGGGGACGGGATTTCTACGCGAAAAGTGCGATACGTCAAAGTAGAAATCCCAAAAATGTTGTATAGGGTCCGAGACGACGATGAAGATGACCGCGATCACCCTCAGTTACAGCGACTTTCGCTCCATCCGCAAGCAAGCCAAACGCGAACTTGAAGCGGAGAGGGCCGGATTTCTTTGTCACAAAGATATGGTCGCTGCGCACCGTGCTGCCCGAGTGGTGAAGATGCGTCAGGAGCGCGAAATCCGTGCTGCGGCTCTTTTGGCACGTCGGGACCGTCTTCGGGCTGCGAACGCAGGTAGAAGTTACAGCCGGTCTGTGTAGGCTCTGTACCCCGCGATTCATTTTCCTTTTCGTTCGCGTATAACAAACACCTAACCCGCGATTCACCAAAGAATCCAAGGAACACCATGAACCAACCCGCAGTTTCCATCGACCCCCTGTTCTCCCTCGCCCTTCAGCACGCCATGAAGAAGGGCCTCGACGCCAAAGCGCGTGAGGAAGTCGGACCCGGCGTTCACACCAACCTTGTCATGGACCTCACCGTCCGTGTTGGTGAGATGCGTATCGCCAACGATACGGACAAGGCCCCCACTTGCAGCATCCCTTTGCTGCCAACCCTCGCGCTACTTCTGAAGCGCATGGGCTTCCAGCGTGAAAAAGCACTGGAGATGCTCGCAGAAGTGATGG
>Ga0307378_10000942_pt1 | contig 48327 bp, 31 predicted proteins | sample UN1MG_FD_202238 | JGI IMG/M metagenome (GOLD analysis project Ga0307378, IMG submission 202238) | Soil microbial communities from Risofladan, Vaasa, Finland - UN-1 | ecosystem: Environmental > Terrestrial > Soil > Coastal area > Acid sulfate soil | place: Finland: Risofladan, Vaasa | collected... | reverse complement strand
CCTCCTGATACGCACATATTCATTCCGGCCGGTCGGCTAATCTTTGGCCGGGCAGGATTCATACCTGCTGAATTGCACCAGCTTATCTTGGCGCACGCTTTGTTTTTTCAAATTGCACCCTTTCAAATCTGCTTCGGGTTCTGTCATTTGTCTTCCTTCGTATTGTTTCGGATTTCGTCATAAGGACTCCTTATGGAGAGCTTAGAGCTTCGGTTTTCCGGCCAAAGGCCGGCGATTGGCTTTTATTGGGTTTGTTTTCACCAAGTGTCCAATTGCATTTATTTCTCATAATCCTTTGTTAAAATTGACTTTGCGTTCATTTCCACCTGTGGCAAATTGGCTTTGTTTTTTCAAATTGCACCCTTTCAAATCTGCTTCGGGTTCTGTTATTTGTCTTCCTCCGTATTGTTTCGGATTTCGTCATAAGGACTCCTTATGGAGAGCTTAGAGCTTCGGTTTTCCGGCCAAAGGCCGGCGATTGGCTTTGTTTGGCTTTGTTTTTCGGCAGCCCTAAAATACATAAATTCTCGTAATTCCCTTTTACATATATACTTACATTCTTTTCGGCTTTTCGAAATTGGGTTTGTTTTTTCAAATCAGTTCATTCAACAAGCCGCCGGATTTACTATACCCGCTTTCGCGGGCACAAGATTATAATTTATTATCTACTATTTAGCCATCCATCTTCCACCATCCACTATACGCTACACGCTGAATTTTATCCGCCATCTGTCTTTTCATTATGACATACGATATACGAAAATCGTATGTTACATATATATTATACGTCATAGCTGATTTTAAGTCGCGTGAAATTTGAAAAAATCTCCGTGACTCCCCACTGTATGATGGATCGTATTGTGTAAAGCATACAGCGGATAAGCATAGTCAAACGCGATTCATCAGATCCCCATCTTCTCAAGGCTCGTAGTCCTTTTGACTAATCAAAAGGACTACGAGCTTTATATTATAGAAAAACGTTGTCACTGCTATTTAAGAAAGTAGAAAGTGGTGTGCGATGAATCGCACCACTTTTCTCTCCCACGGTGAGAAGTAGCCACAAAATCAGGAGGTTCGCTATTGGCCCGGAATTGGCACAGCCAATCACGCCCGTAAATTCCCCCCTTGACCCAACGATGAAAGCTCGAATGTTTCCATTGATGAGGACATTTTACATGTCCGTGTTTTGCCGGATTGTAGTGAATGTCACGATGGTAAAGAAACACGTCCCGCCCGCACGAAACCATCGTCTATAGCCCGGCATGATTCTATTCTATTAACATTTGGTGCGATTCATCGCTCCCTACATGCTACATGCTTCCATGTCAATGGCCAGATTGACATTGACTTGGAAAACTATCCCGATCTCCATCCAGATGAGGTGTACGCTTATGTGAGACTGTCGTCCGATGTTGGCGGTACAATATGGGAAGAGGGGGCGGATGGAACTGGTGGTGACACTTCTTTATTGTTTGGTCATGGTCTGTGGCTTGAGGCCGGCAAAACCTGCCTCCTTGAAGCATACGCCGAATCAGGAACGGTGGCCACCGGGGCCTACCCCCTTTTGAAATCACGCACGGCCTCGTTCTCCTTTACAGCAACAGTTACTGAGAGTGAACCTGCGGCTATTGACATAGTTCCCGATACAATTTCGACCAGAACCAAATCGAACACCTGTCATATCTGGCCCCCAGACGGTTACGATGTTACAGAAATCAAAACGGATAGCATCTGGCTTAACGAAATAATACAGCCTGTTCGGATTTCCGTTAGACGTAAGCAGCAGATGTTGGTCGTTAAGTTTCCCACTTCCGGACTATCGCCCCTTGAACTTGGAAAACTTGAGCTAACTGTAATTGGTGAGTTAAATGATGAAACCCCATTTGAAGGCACCGATTCCGTTGAGGTCGTTCAGAAGGGTGGTAAACCAAGTTAAATTGTGTGTTCCGAAACAACATTGAGATATAGGACAATCGAATATCAATCGGTCTGCGTGACACTATAAAAGTAGAAATGTAATAAGTGCCGCGAGCATCCCGCTTACAACCCTTTTATATAGCTGTTAGTTTTTGTAGGGTGGGCCTTGGCCCACCGATTCAATCATGGTGGGGCGAGCCCCACCCTACGATTTTGGTCTTTTGTCACGTATTTTTCGGGAAAAATCAAAGGGCATAATACAGGACACAGAAGACAGAATAATTGTACGGCAGGGTAACAGGAGGCATGGTGTCAGGAAAACAGGAGGGCACGAAAGAGCTATGCGTTTCTGATTTCGTTTACAACATCATCAAATTCTCGCAGAACACGCTCATCTTTTTGCCCGATGAAAAGGTTTACCAGGAGAATCGTCAGGCAATTTGCGGCGAAGCCGGGGACGATTTCATACATTGTGCCGCTCAGGCCGATCTGCTTCCATATCAAGTGAATTCGCCAGACAATAATCCTTCATTGCGGCAAGGACGAGTTCGCCATACTGCCGGCGTTTTTTCTCTCCGACCCCTTTGACTTCGAGAAGTTTTACATAAGTCGAGGGCCTTCGCCTGGCCATGTCCCTGAGTGCGGCGTCGCCAAAGACGATGTACGCCGGGACGCCTTGTTTTCGTGCGATGCTCGTTCGCAGCTTCCGCAGAGCTTCGAACAGCCCCTTATCGACACCTTCCCACGAATCTTCGACGACTTTGGAGACTTTGGCCGGCTTCTCGGCGGGCTTTAGCAGCCGGGGCGTTTCGTTACCTTTCAGAACCCGCCATCCCTTTTCCGTGACATTCAGCACGTTGTATTCCCCGACCTTCTCGATGCAGGCCTGTCCTTCAAGCTGTTCGATCCAGTCGTGCACCGTGTGCTGTGAATAGTCGCTCAACAGGCCGTACGTACTTAGGGCATCATGGCGGTTTTCAAGGATGCGCTTGTCGTTGGATCCGGTCAGCACAGCGGCTGTGTAACCGCCGCCGAAGCGCTGCCCAAGCCGGACGATGCACGAGAGGATTTTCTGCGCGGTTACCAAGGCATCTTTCATGCAGTCCAACTCGCCGAGGCACATATCGCAGGCGGCACAATTATCCTTGTCAAGAGTCTGGCCGAAATATCGCAGAACCGCCTTATGTCTGCATACGCCGCCGGTGCAGAAATTGTACATTTTGTTGAGTTTGATCATGGCGATTTTATGAGCTTCGGGCTCCATCTCGCTCAGCAGGCTTTTCCAGATTCCGTAGTCACCGCCCGAATAGAACATGCAGCATTCGGCCTCCAGGCCGTCACGACCGGCCCGGCCGGTTTCCTGCTGGTAATGCTCAAGCGACTTCGGCATGCCGGTATGAATGACATAACGCACGTTCGATTTGTCGATGCCCATGCCGAATGCAATCGTCGCTACAATGGTATCGACCTTTTCGTTGATGAACGCATCCTGGTTTTTTTTGCGGTCCTCATCCGCCATGCCTGCGTGATAGGGCAGTACGCTATAGCCTTTGGCTCTGAGCAGTGTGGACAATCCGTCGACGTCCTTGCGCCGAATACAGTAAACGATGCCGGATTCGCCTTTGTGCCGGTCGAGCACGGCACGGACCTGTTTGGCCCTGTTCGTTCGCCGCCGGATTTTGTAAATGAGATTCGGCCTGTCAAACGAACCGATCAGCATTTCGGGATTTTCAAGATGCAGTTGCTCGGCGATATCGCCACGCACCTGCTCGGTGGCCGTGGCGGTATAAGCGCCAATTGTGACATTGGGAAAAACCTGCTTCAAAAGGCCTAATTGGCGATATTCCGGCCGAAAGTCGTGACCCCACATGCTGACGCAATGGGCTTCGTCGATGGCGATAAAAGACAGCCCCGTCTTTTTGAGCACTTCGACAAAGCCGTTTGAGACGAGCCGTTCCGGCGAAAGGTAAAGAAGCTTAAGTTGCTTGTTATGGAGCGCTTCAAAAACTGCCTGCTGCTCGTGGGCTGCAAGAGAGCTGTCAATCCGTGCAGCGGAAACACCGCATTCGATCAGGGCATCGACCTGGTCCTTCATCAGGGAGATAAGCGGCGAGACCACAACCGTCAGGCCTGGCAGGACGACCGCCGGCGCCTGGTAGCAAAGCGATTTTCCGCCGCCGGTCGGCAGAACGACAATCGAATCCCGCTGCGAACAGACACATTCCATCGATTTTTTCTGTAAGGGCAAAAAATCATTATACCCCCAGTACCTGACCAAAGCTTTTTGAATATTCGTAATCATCGCTGCGGATTATGTTGCCGCCCTGAAGCACTCAACATGAGATCCGAAAGAATGGAGACGAAGGGAATCGAACCCTCATTCCCGCGATGCGACCGCGGTGTGCTCCCGTTACACCACGTCCCCGAGACCACTATTAAATGCTATTTTACAAGAGCGCTTCCGGAATTCAACTTATTTTTATACAGCTTTCGGCGAAAACTCAGAACTTCCACGTATCGTAGCAAACTATTTTTTCTATCGGCTCGCGCTTCGGCTCGGGTTTGCTGCCGGCCGGATAACCGAGGGCCATCAGCTCAATGATGGCTATATCTTCTGGAATTGCTAATATTTGCCGGACTTTGTCCGCGTCGAACGAGCCGATCCAGCATGTGCCCAATCCTAAGTCTGCTGCCTGCAAGGAGATATGTTCGAGCGCAATTGCCACATCGATCGGGCCGATAGCCTGGCCGCATCGCATGACTTCGTCGCTGTTGCTGCAGGCTGCTATGATTGCTCCGGCCTTCTCGAACACCTCAGGACGGTTTGTCGCCCCAGCTACCTGACGTTTTGTATCCTGGTCCATAACGACTATAAAACGCCAGTCCTGCGTATTTTTCGCCGATGGCGCCAGCCGGGCCGCTTCTAAAATGCAATCGAGCTTGTCCTGCTCGATGCTCTTTTCCTGATACGCCCGGCAGGAATATCTTCTACGAATAGCATCAAGTACTGTCATAAAATCACCTCACTTTTCCATCAACATCCCTGCTGAGGGTAATATATTCACTTTATAAACAATAATATTCAAAAAATATAAACTAAAAACAATCTTGACGCAAGGAGTAAAAATCAGTACTTTTATTATCAAATTCGGGGCGATTAGCTCAGTTGGCTAGAGCGCCTGCTTTACACGCAGGAAGTCACAGGTTCAAGTCCTGTATCGCCCATTCGAGTTAATGATGTGTTAATCAGTCTCTGCCCCATTGGTCAATACAAATGAAGGAGAAGAACCATGAACGATCAAATCAAACGCCGAACATTCCTCAAGAGCAGCGCTGCCGCCGGAGCGGGGCTGGTGATTTTGAAATCGGGCATACTCAAGGCCGGCCGGTCGCCGAATGAAAAACTCAACATCGCCGTGATCGGCGTCCGCGGGCGGGGAGCGGCTGACTTGGACGGCGTCAAAGGCGAAAACATCGTCGCTCTTTGTGACGTCAATGCCAAGAATCTTGCCGAAGCGGCCGAGCAGTTTCCAAATGCTAAAACCTACGAAGACTGGCGTAAATGCCTCGAGCAGAAGGACATCGATGCCGTCGTTTGCGCGACGACGGACCACACGCACGCCTTCGTCAACGTCTGGGCAATGAACCGCGGCAAGCATGTCTACTGCGAAAAGCCCCTTGCCAACTCGGTCGAGGAGGCGCACATGGTCCGCCAGACGTATCTGAAGAACAAGAATAAAATCGCCACGCAGATGGGCACGCAGATTCACGCCAGCGACAATTACAGGCGGATGGTCGAGCTTATTCGCAACGGGGCGATCGGGACGCCGAGCGAGGCCCGTGTCTGGTGCAGCAGAACGCCCGAAGGCGGCAGCTATCTGCCGGAGGTCAAGCCCGTGCCGGATCATATAAACTGGGACCTGTGGGTAGGCCCGTCGCCGTTACATCCGTACAATCCGGGATATTTCAAAGGGGGCTGCCTGGGCTGGAACATTTACTGGGACTTCGGCAGCGGGCAAATCGGAGATATGGGCAGCCATATGATCGATATGGCGTACTGGGGACTCGATTTGAAGCTTCCGACAACATGTAAGGCTGAAGGTACAGATATTAATCCGGATACGTGCCCCCAATGGCTCACGGCCGAATGGGACCACCCGGCCAACGACTGGCGGCCGGCCATCAAGCTGTACTGGTATGACGGCGGTAAGAAACCCGGCATGCCCGCGGAGGCTTTCGACAGGGAGAAGCTGTTTAAGGGCGTGTTGTTCAAAGGAGACAAGGGCTGGCTGCTGGCCGATTATGGTCTTCGGATACTGATGCCCAGGCAAAATGCAGGTGACATGACACATTACAAGTCACCGAAGCCCGAAGAGCTGATTCCCGCATCGCTCGGCCACCACAAGGAATGGATTGTCGCCTGCAAAACGGGCAAACCGACAACGTGCAACTTCGATTACTCGGGCGCTCTGGTAGAGAATAATCTGCTGGCGCTGGTCGCCTATCGCGTGGGCAAGAAACTCGAATGGGATCCCAGCAATCTCAGGGCTAAAAACTGCCCCGAAGCCGACAAGTTTATCCGCAAAACATACCGCAGCGGCTGGGTCCTGAACGGGTAATCCGTGCTTTTGAACTATAAATAACAGGGTTCAACATAAAGAAAGCATGCATGTAAAGCTAAGTTTTCGGTCTGTCGTCATTTATATAGTGAGCATGGCTATCCCGGTCGGCGGTGTCGTCGCCGAGGGCGGCAACGAACGCGACCAGTTGGATCCTCGGGGCAAAGTTCATATCCCGATAGGCATAGCCAATAGTCTCGACACTCTCAAAACCTTCGTCGAAGCCGAGGGCAATTTCTCGCCGGGCGTGGGAAGCTACGGCGTGTATTTCTGGATTTTCGACAAGACGGCAGGGCGGTTGATCGCTCCGACCATGGACAGCGTAAATTGCGAGCACGGCCTTGCCGGCGGACGATATCTTATGCCATGGGCTAAATGGTCTGCAGGCGATATTACAATCAAAACGCAAGTCTGTCAGATCCAACAGAGATATTCGGGGCAAGAGATATTCGTTGTCGGCGCCCACGTGACACTCAATAACACTTCCGACGAAACAAGGGATGTCGGCCTTTATATAGCTCTGCGCCCGCTCGGGCCGGCCGGTTTCGATGTGAAAGAACTCGAGGTCGGCAGAGAGTCTGACGCATTGCTCGTGGAAGGCCATGCAGCAATTGTAGCAACGGAAAAACCCTCAAAGGCCGGCGTCTTATCAACCGATACGATTGGTGAGCTTGCTCTCGTTGGCCGGATGGCCGATCAGAAACAGGCGACCTCGCAGAGCGGCGACTGCTCCGGGGCCCTGTACTATGGCCTGAGACTTTCGCCGGGGGGCAATAAAACGCTCGGTTTTGTCTGTCCTGTCCTGCCCGGCCGCCGGGCGGTGGGGCACAAATGGGACGGCGTGAGTGAATGGGCGCAATTCGACTTAGCCCAACTGAATCCATCCTCCGGCGGGGCGTTACAGCCCGATCCCGGATTGGAGTATTATCGAGAAATCAATGTTTCGTCATTGTTTGCCAGGGCGACAGAGTACTGGAAGCAATTAACCGAAAAAATAAATCTTGGCCTTCCGGATGCACGCTGGGAGGGTGCGTTTGCCGCGATTATCGCTCACGCCGCGATGGAGATGAACGAAGGGGCGCCGGATGTTGCCGTCGTGAACTATAACGTCTTTAACCGTGACGGTGTCTATGTGGCGAATATTTTTCAGAAGTCCGGCAACATAGATCTCGCCGTCGAGGCTATAGACTACTTCACCAAACACCCTTTCAACGGCCGGTCGTATCCCGAAGCGGACAACCCGGGCCAGATTCTCTGGGCCATGGGCCAGCAGTGGCAATTTACTCAGGACAAAGCATGGGCCCGGCGTATTTATCCGTCGGCTAAGAAAATCGCAAAGATGATAGAATATTACCGAACGACAAGCGGCCCGCACTGGGTGCAAATGGACAGCCTGGACTTTGGTCCGGCGCTGCCCGAAGAAAAACGCAGAGAATTGAAGCCGGGCAGGTGCGACGGCAATCATCCCGAATATACCGAAGCCTTTGATATCGCCGGTCTGTACGGCGCGGCAATTCTTGCTGATGTGATCGGAGAATCCGCCGAGGCTGCTAAGTGGAGAACTCTCGCCGAGCGCCTGCTTGAAACGTATGATGAGAAGTTCGGCGGTAATCTCGGAAAGGAATACGGCAGCTACTCAGTGCTTTGGCCGTGCAGGCTCTATTCATCGGATAGCGGCGGGGCATACGAGCAGTTCAGAGATATCGGCGAGCAGGAGCCGGGCGGCTGGCGATATTTCGCGCTTGCCAAAGCCCATCAGGGATTGTTAGCCGGCAATCGACAAGCCGGTTATGGTACACTGCAACAGCACCTCGACCACGAACAGATGAAGGGATGGTACGCATTCGATGAGGGCGGCAAAAGCGGTTCGGGCGGCTGGAACCGGGTGCGCACCACGTGGAACGGAAACGTCGCTATGCCGCACGGCTGGGCCATTGCCGAACTCTGGCTGTTGATGCGGGACTGCTTGGCATTCGAAAACGGCCAGCATCTGGTCCTGCTTTCGGGCGTCCCGCCGGCATGGTTTACCCGTGAGAACGGCATCAGGATTGAGGGCCTGCCTACATATTTCGGCAAGCTGAATCTGCTGTGGAAGCCCGGGCAGGGCGGAGCAACATTAAGTCTGGGCGGCACGGCCAAACCTCCGAAAGGTTTTCTAATACGATTGCCGGAATCACTGGAGGCAAAAGTAACCGTGAACGGCCGGACTATCCCCGCCGGGAAAATCGGCGAATTTCTTCTGCAACCGCACACCAGAGAGGTTCACATCAGCTTTAGCAAGTAAATTCTGTTGGCGTGCACAGTCAAATTTACCGCGAAATTGCTGGTTAATTACCGGACGATTGGGTACAATTCAGAGTTAGGTTACAGTTTTGCAGTACTCTTTGTTTCAGAATCGAAGGAGAGCATATCATGCCAAAAACTAAAAAGGTAACGAGGCGTCAATTTATTAAAGGTTCGATTGGAGCAGCTACGGCTTTTACAATCGTACCGAGATACGTTCTGGGAGGCCCGAACAATACGCCGCCCAGCGAAACTTTCGGCGGGGCGTTGATCGGCTGCGGCGGCCGGGGCAACGGCACATTCAACGCAATGGGACTGGAGGCCAAAAAACTCGCCATATGCGACGTGAAGTTTGTCGGCAGGGAAGATAACAAGACCATATACAGGGACTTTCGCCGCGTGCTGGAGCGTAAGGACATCGACGTGGTAGCGATCGCGACACCGCCTCACTGGCACGCTCTGATCTCCATAGCAGCGATGGAAGCCGGCAAGGATGTCCTCTGCGAAAAACCGATGACACGGTTCATCGCCGAGGGCCGTGCCGTGGCCGAGGCGGAGAAACGCTACAATCGCATCTTTCAGGTGGGGACATTCGGAAGATTTGACGTAAGCAGAGACCCAAGGAGCATTGAGATTCACAAGATTATGGCGAGCGGCCTTCTGAAGAAAAACTGTAAGGGTGTGCATATCAAGAGCGGCGGCCTGAAGGTTAAAGAGTGGAGCGGGATGGTCAATGCCCAGCCGCAGCCGATACCGAAGAGTCTCGACTGGGATTTCTATTGCGGCCCGTCTCCGCTTCGGCCCTATCACCCTCATCGCCATGGCGGCTCGCACCGCGGCTATTGGGATTACGAAGGGGGCGGCCTGGCCGATATGGGGCAGCACCATTACGACCCGGTTCAGTGGGTCTATGCCAAGGACGACACCAGTCCGGTCGAGATAGAAGCTTATGCGCCGCCGGCACATCCAGAGGCTTGCGGCATGTGGGGCTGGGTCGAGTTGAAATACGCCGACGGGATGACGTTCGTTTTTGACAGCAGGGAATGGGGCAAGCCGTACAACCGGAAGCAGGCCCGTGAAGTTCTCCTGAGCGATTTGAGCAAAGAAGACCGGAAGAAGATTCAGGAAATGCCCGATCCGGAGCCGCTTGTCAGCTTTGCCGAAGCTGTTAAAACTCGCAAACGTGCCGGCGGCAACGCCGATGCGGCTAATCGAAGCGCCACACTGATGCATCTGGCAAATATCGCTATCCGTACCGGGCGAAAACTTCGCTACGACCCGGTCAACGAACAAATCATCGGCGATGAAGAAGCCAACCGGCTTGTCAATCCGCCTATGCGGGCGCCCTGGCATCTATAAGAATCTCTCGACAGACTTAGTCTGTAGAAAGGATAAAGATTATGGCAAAACAATCTTCCGCCCTTGCAGAACTTATCCACAGGCTTCCTGATCCGGATGAACGGGGCCTGCTCAGCAATATCGACAAGGAAACAGTTGATAGCGTTGTCTCTCAGATAAACGAAGGAGGCCGTAAAAGTCTCCGCGCCCTGATTGGCATGCTTGTCGAACCCGGCCGGGGAGATGACGTCAAACCGCGGTACGCACTTCATTGCTTAGCCGTGCACATGTGCAACTCGGACGAAGAAAAATCCCGGCGAGCATTTACAAGAACACTGGCCATGCAGCTCGGCGGAGACCGCCCCAAGGCCGTTCAGAAGTATCTTATACAACAGTTGCAGGTGGCCGGCGGCAAAGAGGTCGCTGCCGCCCTCGGCAAAATGCTGGAGGACGAGGAACTTTATGAGCCCGCCGCCCAGGCGCTCGTGGCCATTGGTGAAGGTGCCGCCGAGCAGTTGCGAAACGCCTTGCCAAAAGTCGATGGCAAAATGAAGCTGACGATTATTCAAAATCTCGGCGTGGTCCGGGATACCGAGTCAGTTGGCACATTAAAGAAGGCACTCGGCGACGATGATCGTGACATTCGCCTGGCGGCAGGCTGGGCGCTGGCGAACATAGGCGACGCCGGCTCGGTGGATTTGCTGCTCAAGGCGGCGGACTCCGAAGGGACATACGAGCGAGTCACAGCCACCAAGGCCTGCCTGCTTCTCGCAGAGCGGCTTCTTGAGGCCGGCAGAAAAGAGCCGGCCGTAAAGATATACAAGCATTTGCGCGATACTCGCAGCGGGCCGGATGAAGTGTACATTCGTGCCGCAGCCGAAAAAGGTATGGCCTCAGCAAAAAAAAGGTAAACACTTATAAATAATCAGAGGCGGTTCGCGAACCATCGCCACTTTGAGACTTGAAGCAGGAGCACATTTTATGAGCGATATTTCTTTTACACGCCGTAGATTCCTGAAGGCGGCGGGACTTGGGTCCGCATTGTTGGCGTCAGGGCAGATTCCGGCATTTGGAGCGAATGAGCAGAAAAAGCGGCCTAATATTCTTTTGATCACGGCCGACGATATGAACTGGAACGCGCCGGGCTGCTTCGGCGGGCGAACGCCTGATATTACTCCCAACATCGACCGCTTAGCCTCCGAAGGGGTCCGTTTTGAGTATGCCCACATAACGATAGCGGTCTGCCAGCCGTCACGGTCCGTTCTGATGACTGGGCGATACCCGCACCGCAACGGCGCCGAAGGCTTTCAGCCTATCAATACGAGCGTTGCCACACTGCAGGAGCAGCTTCATAAGGCAGGCTACTTGCAGGGCATACTCGGCAAGGTGAAACATCTGGCGCCGCCCGAGAAGTTCAGGTGGGATATGGTCGAAGACTACCAGGATCTGGGTTGCGGTCGCAACCCTCAACTCTACTACAAATACGCAAGAGATTTCTTCCGGCAGGCCGCCAGTCAGAAGAAATCATTTTTCCTCATGGCCAATTCGCACGATCCGCATCGGCCCTTCCACGGAAGCGCACAAGAGCAGAAGAAATTCGCCAAGGTGCTCAAAGATATTCCAGCCCCTTCGCGAATTTATCAGGGCGAGGAAATCGAGGTTCCCGGCTTTCTGCCCGAACTACCTAACGTGCGGAAGGAAATCGCTCAGTATTACAGCTCTGTCCGGCGGTGCGACGACACAGTCGGCGCGGTTATGCGGGCGCTTAGCGAATCCGGCCAGGCGGGGAATACCCTGGTCATGTTCCTCTCGGATAACGGAATGGCACTTCCATTTTCCAAGACCAACTGCTACCTGCACAGCACGCGAACGCCCTGGATTGCCGCCTGGCCCGGAAGGATAAAAGCCGGCACCGTGGACGAGCAACACTTTATTTCCGGCATAGATTTCATGCCGACCGCGCTTGATGCAGCCGGTGTGTCTGCCCCAACTGGTATGGACGGTTCTTCGTTCCTGCCGGTCCTGCTGGGAAAACGGCAGCCCGAACGCGATAAAGTTTTTACACAATTCCATCAGACCTCGGGACGCAATCGCTACCCGATGCGATGCGTCCAGAATCACCGGTTCGGCTACATTTTCAACCCCTGGTCTGACGGCCGGCGCGTATTTAAGAATGAATCGCAATCCGGCCTGACATTCAATGCGATGAAAGCCGCTTCGCAAAAGGACGATTCGGTGGCCGCCCGAGTCAGACTTTTCCAATACCGGGTCGTTGAAGAATTCTACGATTTCAAAAATGACCCCGATGGGCTGCACAATCTGATTGATAATCCGAGCTATAAAGAAGAAATCAATAAGCTGCGGAAAGAGCTGCTCGATTGGATGAAGAGAACCGGCGATCCGGCGCTCAATTCCTTTGAGAATCGCACTTCACCGGCAGCGCTGAAAAATTTCATGGCAGAGCAGGACGCAAGAGCCGGACGTAAGCAGCAAAAAAAGAAATCAAGTAAAACCGGCAGCCGAAAACAGCGTTCGGGTTAAGACCATTATTAGGAAGATTTCTTATGATAAAACAATGCTGTCCGGCAATGACCGGTAAGCGATCCCTGCAAGTTTTTCTGGCGGCCCTGGCCATCTTATGGGCGTCGGTCTCGCAGGGACAGGGATGGACGCGGTTCCGCGGGCCAAACGGGCAGGGCATCAGTGACGCAAAGACGATTCCCGTCAAATGGACGGAAAAAGATTACAACTGGAAGATCGAGCTGCCGGGAGGGGGGCATTCCTCGCCCGTGCTTTGGGGCGACAAGTTATTCGTGACCAGCGGCGACCAAAAGGCCGGAATTGGCATACTTCTGGCGCTGCGTGTCTCCGACGGCGCGGTATTATGGCAGAAGCAATACACCCCGACTGCATATCGCATGAACAAGCTCAACAGTTACGCCACGGCAACGCCGGCAGTTGACGCCGACCACGTCTACGTGCTCTGGACAAGCCCCGAAGAGACAATTTTCGCGGCGTTGAATCATGAGGGCGCCGAAATCTGGAAACGCACGTTCGAGGGTGTGCGTTGCCAGCACGGCGCGGGCAGTTCCCCGATCGTTTACGATGATATGGTCATTTTTACACACGAGCACGAGAACAGCAGCAGTAAAGACGCCAGGAGCATCTGGATCGCAGTGGAACGCAAAACGGGCGTGACACGCTGGACATTGGACCGCCAAACCGGCCCCAAGACTTCGTACTCGACGCCCTGTGTTTATACGCCGGCAACCGGAACACCGCAGTTGATTTTCAACAGCAACTCCCACGGCATGACCGGCGTCGATCCCGGCATGGGCAAGGTAATATGGGAAGTGGCTTCGGCCTTTCCGGCCCGCGTCGTCAGCTCGCCTGTCATCGCGGGTGAATTGCTGATCGGCACCTGCGGCGACGGCGGCAGCGGCAAACGACTGACCGCCATTCGACCCGGCACAAAAGATGGGTCGATCCAGGCGACAGAAGCTTATAGAATCGGCAGCGGCATCAGGCCATACGTACCTACGTCTGTGAGCAGGAAGGGTCTGCTGTTCACGTTTCACGATCAGGGCCACGTCTCGTGCCTGCGTGCCGCCACAGGTGAACGAATCTGGCAAGAGAAACCCGCCGGCAGATTCTTCAGCTCGCCGGTTTGGGCGGATGGCAAACTTTACTGTATCACGATGGATGGCGACGTTGTCGTCATCAGGGCTGCCGAAACTTATGAGCTGCTGGCAATAAATCCTCTGGGGGAGAAGAGCCACGCCACGCCGGCCATCGCCGGGGGAAGAATGTACCTGCGGACATACTCTCACCTGTTCAGCATCGGAGGCGAAAAGTAAACGGCGCCTATAAGGTCGCCCGAACTAAATCTACGGCAACTTGTGGTCCGAAGGTTTCAGGCCTTTCTTGTGCTTGCCCATACCGATTTTATTTGGATCATACGAGCCGACAAAATCGACCTTGCTCCTGGCCGGAATCTTGTCTTCCATTTCCATGCCCCAATAACATGCGTTGACAAGAAGTCGGCGGAAACCTTCGCTGTTGAGATCGAACGAATGTCCCATAGTCGTGGTAAATATGCGGGCGGTTTTACCTTTTTCGCCGGTATAGGTTTTGGTCCAGGCTACGGGTACCAGTTTCTTCTCCGGATTCGGTTTGTCTTTCGGGTCCATCCCGGCAAGCACCTGTCCCATGATAAGCGGCTTGCTGTCACCGGTCAGCGTTGTGATGCCGTAAACGTCGGATTCACCCCAGATATCGTCAATGCCTTTGACGATGGGATGGTTTTCCATGCCTTTGGCGATTAGGCCGCGCGTACTTTCCTGCTGGTGCCGGCCGTAGTGGTTGATCCATGTTTCGCCGAAAACCTGCCGTCCGTACCCTCCGTCAAATTCTTTGTTGTTAAAGCTGTACCTGGCGTATGGGCTGTCTTTGTGCTTTACGTAATTGAAAGCATGAGTTGAGGTTCTCAATCCGACAATCGGTTTGCCTGAATTGGTGTAGTCGATAATACGCTTCATCTGGTCATCGGGCAGTTCGCGAAAACGCAGGAACATCACCACCAGGTCCGCCGTTTCCAGAGCTTCCAGGCCGGGGATATTATCCAATGTCTTAGGATCGATTTCACCGGTTTCTTTGTTAATCGCGAAAAGCACCGTACATTTGAAGCCGTGGTGCACCGCCAGTATCTTGGCGAGCTGGGGCATGGAATCCTCCGAGCGGTATTCCTCGTCGCCGACGAGAAAAACAATGTGCTTTCCCTTGCCCGGACCTTCTTTGCCTTCGAGAACTACCCACGGCTCGGCCCTGGCTCGTTCGCCTAACAGGCATATCATCGCTGCGATAATCAATATCCAAAATCTAATCGAACGTTTCATCTTTCTCATCTCCTTTCATCTTTGCTCAAACTGACCGTTTTAAGTCGAATGCTATAACAAATCGTTCCATGATAATAACATAACACAATCTGTCATTCCCGCGAAAGCGGGAATCTACTGAAAGCCGTTACGTTCACGGATCCCTGCTTTCGCAGGGATGACAGCGCGAAGTTGTCCGAACATTGTCAAAATTTCACACTTATCTTCTCGCTCTGACCAGCCGCAAGGGGCCGGATTCCTGTGAGTGTCTTCATTTCGCCGGTGCCTTGCCGGCCGATCTTGACCGTGTATTCTTCTATCTTGAAAACCTTGGGCTTCCAGGATGCTCCGCTGATACGCAGGGTATAGACGATTTCGCCGTTCGATTCGTCGATGACCTGTATGACGGGATTCGTCATGCCGGCCACTTCGATTGTCGGCAGATACGCGACAGCCTTACGGGAGTAGTTGTCGGTTTGCTGAATAGTCCTGGGCCAGCCGGGATACTGTTTGGTATTGGAATCGGTAATATCAACGTTTCTGGGCCAGCATTCCATTGTGATTGCCCTGGTCTTCTTATTGAATTTGACAACACCGAAACCGGCCGCTCTTGTCGTAAGCTTATCATGGTTCTCTTCCGGGTCGGGGTTGGCAACCGCCAGCATGGTGAGCCTGTTGCCGAGGCCGTCGAGAAATTCCCCCGTGTATTCGGGCATTCCCGGCTCGCGGTTTTTGCCCGGCTCCAGAGGCGCCCACCATCGCAGGTAAAGGTTGGCTATCGACGGCACACAGAGAGAATAGCCGGAGTCGTTCCAATCGTTGATGCCGTGGTGAATGATCGTGCCGAGGTGCTGGTCTCCGCAAATCATAAGGGCGAAGGCTTTGCGTATCTCAGCCAAAGCATTGTTGCGCCCTGTCTGCGGCCAGCCGTTGGAGTCCAGGTCAACATATAAACGGTTGTTCCTGTTGCCGTGGAGATGCGCGCCGCCGGCGAAGGCGGTTTGCGAAAGCACGGCTTTCATGTCGCAGTCCTGCCAGTCGGCGGCCCAGTGTCTGAGGAACTTGAGCTGTCGTTCGCCGAGCAATCTTGCCTCGGGGACGTCCAGGACCTTCGGGTCATAGCCGGGCACGGATACATGGTCGGGCCGGTTGGGACGCCACCCCATGTCCGGCAGAACACTCGCGGGCCCGGTCTTGAACTTGCGGTCTTCGATTATGGCGAAGCTGACCCTTCCGATTGTCAGGGTTGTATAATAGACGCCGATTCCACGCTCGATGGGAGCCGGATCGAAAGGATCGGGAAGGTGGCTGGTCTGGGCTCGTTCGACCTCCTTGACGTATTCGAGTGGAGCGGCGTAGCCTCCGTCATGGCCGGCCCGTATAGTTGAGAGGCGGCCGCCATGACCCCAGAGGTTTGCCTGGCCCACATCGTGGTCATCCGGGATGGTAATGGTCGGTATGTTGCGGATGATTTCACCGAAATCTCTGCCGAACTTGAGCCAGGCGGCATAATGCCTGTTATGGTCATAAACCTGGTCTCCGGAGAAGAACAGGAGGTCGGGATTCAGCTTCTTGATGTTTTCAACGATATCTTGTTTGGGTATGTCGCCGCCATGCCTTGGATTGATAGAGTTGCCCGTAAATGCGGCCACGACTATCACTTCCTTGTCGAGCGGGTCTTTGCGGATGGTACCGGTATAGGATGCGCTCTTTCCATGCAGCACACGGTATTCGACATCTTTTGTGCTATCCCAGCGTTCAACCCGGAAAGGAGCCGTCCAGCCTTGCTCGATGACCTGTGTTTCAGCGATTTGCTTCCATTTCCCCTGCTGCCTGATTTCGAGCCGGACATTTCTGTCCTCGTCCGTCTTCAGGGGATACAGTTGGGCGGTCAGCTTTAAAATGTTGTTTTGAACTGTGTATAAGGCAAAGCAAATGACCTTATCTCTGGACACTTCAGGGACTTTCAATAGTTGAGCAGAAGCTGTGTTAAACAACAGGATGGCTGCCAGTAATGCAGCATGTACTGTTGCTTTCGTTGATTTCATATTCACTTCCTTTCTGTTCTATTCATAAGCTGCGTGTTTGAAGTCTTTATCAATCAAAGCTGCTTAAAAACATAATGAGCTTCCAGAGCCTTCTTAATTTGCATGCTTGCGTCTTTCAAATGGGCCCTGGTGTACGGATCAAGGTTCTCATCAGACGCCTCTAAAACGGGATCGATTTTGTTTTCTTTGATCTGTCGGAGTTTTTCCATGACCAGATTGGCGATGGGTTTGTATGCCGCTGTACCCATGTAATCCGCCCTGCTCAAGTCAATCAGAAGCTCCAAATGCTCACGTTGCAGATTTCGCCGCAGGCTGGAGATCATCGGCTCGCGCGCAGTGTATTTCTTTGCCGGCTGCTGCTCCAGCTCGCTCCATATCGCTTTGCCGATCCTATCCAGTAATTCCGGCAGAGTCAGCGCATCTTCATCAGCCGGAATTAAAAACTCATTGTCGTAAATCCGACGAAGGGTCGTGGGATACATCATCATCGCCAGTGCATTTGACTGAATACCCATGATCCTGTCATGAATCGGCCATGTCGAGTCGCTCAGTACAGACGATATGTCATCCCACCACTTATCCACGGTCATCCGACGCAGAAGATCCTGTGTCAGGCCGAAAGCCTCATCTTTGAACGTATTTTCAATCACAAAATCCAGCGCTTCACGCTGTTTTTTGGCCGGAACGACTTCTATGGGCAAGCGGTCGCCTTTATCTCCCTTTTTGTCCCGGTAGACATAAGCACCGCCCAGCCAGTTGGCCATCATACTAACCGAACGCAATTGCATGCCGAGCGTCATTTCATAAGCCCGGCGGGTCTTGGACCAACTCTCGCCGTCCTTCACCAGCTTTTCGATTATCCGCTGCCGATTATGCCGCACTATTCGCATCTGGTTATTGGCGTAGTCCAGCGGATCTTTGCTGAAATCATACCGGCGGGCCAGCGGGTCGGGACCGAATGTATCCTCATCTGTTGCGTACTGCAGTTCAGGTTCTGCCACACGATCCAGTATCTGCTTTAGGTCTTTCTCGTCTTGAGTATAACCGTACTCGATAACCCATATATCGTAAGGGCCGACGCTGATCATCGTGTAATCACCCTGGATTTCACCGTCCTTGAAATTCATATTAGCGGACAGGTAATCCATAACCGAAGAAGCAAGCGGTTTCTTTCCTTTCATCTCTTTACTGTTGATTGCAGCCATAGTATAGACGCTCGATGCCTTAAAATTATGCCGCAATCCTAACGTGTGCCCGACTTCATGGCAGGCCAGCTCGGCCAGCATCGGGCCGATGAAGGATTCAGGAATGCCGTCTATCATAGGTTCCTTTTCCTCTTCTTTCTTTTCTTCATCCTTCTTCTTGTCCTTGTCTTCTTCCTTTTCCTTATCTTTATCTTTCTCGTCCTCATCCTCCTGCCCGGCCATCAGAGCTATGTTCATTCTGAACATGGCAACATCGAAGGCTTTGCCCTGTGATAATGTGCATAGGCCGTTAACCTGAGACGTTCTGCCCGCAAGGCCGTCATATTCATCATCGCCTATCAGATCCGAGTTGACTTGTGTAATCGGATGCCCCCCATAAGGCAGGTGGCCACGGCCGGCAAGCTGTTCTTTCAGATGCTCGCGCTGGGCCGGCGGAGCCAGCCGGATACGGGGATCCCAGTTCGGATGGTTTTGCAGCCATGCAAGAGTTTCAGGATTAATGCCCTCCATTGCTATCTCCGGCATAATCTCATGATAAGTACTCCAGAAATGACGAATCCAGCCGTCCGTAAGAATTACGTCCGCATCAAGAATCTGTCCCGTCTCGGGATGGACGCGGCTGGGACCGATAGCCATGCCCATATTGTTACTGAGCCATCGAATAAAATTATATCGAACGTCCTCAGGGTCTTTTTCCATATGAGCAGGGGAACGCTCGTCCTGATAATAGACCTCTATCGCGTTTGAGATGCCGACCTTTTCGAAAGCCGTGTTCCAATATAAAAGACCTTCCCTGACCCAGCGACGATAGCGTACCGGCGTCGTATGTTCGATATAGAAAACGATGGGATTCTTAGGAGGACTGACGTTCAATGAAGGATCCGCTTTCTCCAGATGCCAGCGATTAATGTAGCGCACCATGGTCTCGGGATCCTTAAACTGCCCGTAGTCTCTGTAGCCGGTCGTGAAATATCCGACGCGTTCGTCCGCCTTGCGTGGCTTGTAGCCGGTACTTCCGGGAATCACGCTGATGGAATAGTGCAGAGTCTGGAGCCGTCCGTTCTCCGTGGGGATTTCAAAGGCCAGCTCGACATTATTCGGAAACGCCTTGGCCTTTTTTATATTTATTAGCTTAGTATTGGAGACCCGAACACGGGCGCCAAAAAATTTCCCGGCCTGACCGACCAGCAGCTCATCCATGTCAATCACGGGAGAACCGCCCGACATCGTCTCAATCGGAACATCCAGAATCACGCGGTCGGTAAACAGCCGCTCAACGGAACTCTTGGATTCCTGATCTCCCGTGGACTTGATTCGAATATTCGGCTCGATCAAAGCCAGACGCTTATCGTACCGTTTCCAATACACATACATATCCCCGGCCTGCAAACCGGCGAAATCTTCGCCGCTCGCAACGGTCAGTGCGATAAAGAACTTCTTCGATTCATAACCGGACGGTAAAGCTGCAAGCATCTGGCCATCCTTCTCGCGGGTCCAAATGTCATAGAGACTTTTCTCTCCATCGGCGGTGGATATGACCTTTTTATAATCCTTGAGGACCTGATCCAAAGGTGGAAATTCAGGTTTGGGTTTTGCCGCCGCAGGTTTTTCAGCAGGGGGCTTTTCTGCACCTGTCACGATCGACGATAGAGAAGTGATTGTAATTGCCAGGATAAGCAACGTGCTCGATATTTGTAATTTCAAACCATGCATCTTGCAATCTCCAAAAAGTAAACAAAGATTTCCCAATCAAACCTTCTCAGTTACATTGCCGAGTTCATCTTTTAACAGAACTTATTATGTTATAACCTTGCGCATCCGATGTCAATTGTACTAAACCTCAGAACGCATAAAAGAAATAAAGAATTCTTCGCAGATCAGATGAAATCACGCATTAAGAGGATAGAATAAAGACAAATAAAACAAGCAGTGGATTGCCGAAGAAGGTGTTTTTGCGGGGCTTTTATAGGACTATTTACTGATTACATCAAGTATTCGATAGAAATTTATTATAAACTTTCAAAAATAATAATTTCCCTCTCTACATCGAGATATACAAACCGAACAGCAAAAACAATAAGGCTGTCCGGTATACAACTTTTTAGCTCGGCATATTAATTAGTAGATGTTTGGATATAGATAACAACCTTTTCTTCTCCCGTCTTCTTTTGGAAGAGAAAATATGCCCTGGAGCCTTCACGAAAACCTTTACAATAGTTGCGAATCTCGCTTCTTTAGGCCAATTGTCCATAGCTATAGGCCCTGGTTGAATATAGGCAGCTCTGCTCGCCACAGGTTCGTTAAAAGACTGTTGAATATTATCTAACTCCGGATTCCATACACCATTAAAAATCACTGACACATCCTTGTGCAAACCTGTTTTATGCGTCGACATTATCTATCCTTTCGGCCGAATAAATTCCTTTGACGTTTGCACTATGAGAAAACCGGTCTTTGTGGTGAATAAAAACTTGGGGTGAATTCAAACACCCTCAATTATCTAATCACCCTTCCCACAAATATAATATAATGGATTAATGCCGCAATGTCAAAATAAAATTTGCGATTTTACTCAATTTTCAGGAATAAGGTTCAAATCATATATAGGACTACGGAACTAACGGCTGAAAGCGTGATTTTGACCCGGGAAAAGCAGTTTTCGGTTGACAATCGAATCGAAAAAAACACAAGGTCCGCTTTTCCGTTAACTTTAGGGGAAGATTATACTACCCAATGATGCCTTTTTTCAGCCCCTCTAAGTATTACTGCTATTCCGTAGCAATTTCATATTGGACAAGATCAGATTCAGGTTCACGCTCGAATATTTTCTGGGGAGCGGGCCAGTCCCATTCAACAACGGCATAGATGTTATTTACTAATGTCATTTTCCTGGAAGCGATGTCATTATTCGTAATCTGCAACTGAAGCGATCTGACCTTCTCGGGTGTATTCACAAAACTCGTAATGTCCCATGAGTCAACGGCCTCATTCTTCTGTCCCTTACGGACCGGGGCGTTTGCTGAGACCCAGACCGCCGGATCGCCTGGCCAGCCTGTTCCAACCTGCCATTGCATTTTTCCAGGGACAAATTGTTCCTCCTCGAAGTGTTCCACGTAAACAACAACCGATGATACCGTAGCACCTGCCGGGATAGATACACCAGAAAAATTATAGGATATATATGAACCAGCTTTGATTTCATGCCGCTTGTCGTCACTAACTTTAACAATATCGGCTTTGCCATCTGTTGATAACGTTTTTCTGGTTCTTTGATCGTAGCCATCCACAATCGTAAGGGTAGCCGTCTTGGGTGGTGTCGGATTTACAATGATGCTAAATTCTTGAGTGTCAGAAGCCGGAACACTGTTGCTGTCCACGACTTTAACTACTACATTATGAGTCGCTTTCTGAGTTTCAATAGGTTTCCACTGTATTAAGCCGGTCAGCGAATCAATTTTCATTCCGGCAGGCTGGGCCATTAATGAGTAAGTCAGCGTATCTTCTCTATCCGGTTCTGCAGCACGAACATTATAACTGTATAACACACCCACCATAGCTTCGGTTACAGGTTTTGATATAATCACCGGCGGGTCGTTCGCCATAATGACTTCAATTCTCACCGTAGCCGTATCCTTTTCGCCTGCCCGATCGGTAACGGTATAGGTGAATGTATCAGTACCGGAAAAGTCTTGATTTGGCGTATAGGTTAGCGTACCATCATTGTTTTTCGTGACCGAGCCGCCCTTGCCCGGAGTAATTTCGCTTATTGTGATCAGTTCGTTGTCCACCTCAATATCATTCGCCAGCACATCAATTGTCGCCGGGGTATCTTCCTGTGTTACGATTTTGTCATCTTTTGCCGTCGGCGGATCGTTTGCCGGCGTCACTGAGATCATCACGGTTGCAGGAACGCTATCCGCTTTACCATCGTTAACTCTGAATGTAAAGCTGTCCAGCCAGCTAAAATTCGGGTCGGGCGTGTAGATCAGGTTCGGTACTGTCCCGCTCAAGGTCCCGTGGGTGGGAGCTCTTAGTACGCTGTAGGTCAGTGGGTCTCCATCCGGATCGCTTCCCGTGAGCATAATGTGCGATACCTTGTCTTCCGGCACCGTCACATTATCACCGTTGGCTATCGGCGGGTCATCTGCCGGATTCACCACAAGCGATACGGTTCCCGGAATACTTTTCAAGGTGCCGTCGCTGACTCTGAAGGTAAAGCTGTCTAACCCGTTGAAATTCGTATTGGGTGTATAGCTCATGTTCGGCTCTGTCCCACTCAGGGTTCCATTAGAAGGTTTCGTCACTATACTACAGGTCAACGAATCTCCATCCGGATCAATACCCACTAAAGTAACGGGAACCGGCATGTCTTCCATCACCGAGATATCGATGTTATTGGCTATCGGCGGATCATTTGCAGGGCTAATGGTAACCGCTACGGTTGTAAGAGCGCTGTCCGAAGTTCCGTCGTTGACCTTGAAGGTGAAGCTGTCCGGCCCGCTGAAGTTTTTATTGGGAGAATAGGTCAGGTTCGGTGCTGTCCCGCTTAAGCTTCCATGAGACGGAACCGTTACCACGCTGTAGACCACAGTGTCTCCATCCGGATCGCTGCCCGTCAAATTAATCACTGTTGGCGTGTCCTCTGCCGTAGTCACCGACTGGAGTTCTGCCATAGGCACATGATTTGGGGTCAAATTGAGAGTTACCATTGCCGGGGCACTATCCAAGTCACCATCGTTCAGCTTGAAAGTAAATCTGTCCGTACCTGTGAAGTTCGCTTTGGGGGTATAGGTGAGTTTTCCGTTCGTCTCGAAGTCCGAGCCGAAGATCAGCGAGCCATGTCCGGGCTGCGTTGCAATGGCATACTTCAAATCATCGCTATCTACATCACTTCCTGTCAGGGTAATAGACACAGACCTGTCTACTTTTGACATCGTGGACTGGTGATTTGCTATCGGGAGATCGTTAACTGCTTCCACCAAAAGTGAAATGCTTGCCGTGTTACTATCAACCGTGCCGTCGTTTACCATGAAACTAAAACTGTCTGAACCGCTATAATTTGACTCCGGGGTATAAGTTATGGCGGGTCCTGTCCCGCTCAATTTCCCGTGAGAAGGCCCTGTTACTATATGATAGGTCAGCCGGTCTCCGTTCAAATCACTGGCCATCAAAGTAATCGACGCCGGCTTGTCCTCCTGTATTGTTATATACTCAGGCTTGGCCACCGGCGGATTATTAGTCATGTCAAGAATGATCATTAGAGTGACAACGACAATAACTAATAAAATTGCTGCGATAGACAGGAAACTAAATTTCCTTTTGATAGTTTTTAAACTATGAGCGGGCTGGGGAGTTCTTTTAGGAGATTCTTTTGTTACAGAAGGCTGCAGGACTTCAGCTTTTTTAGTACTCTCGACCTCATCGACAATTGCCGATACTTCCCTCGGCAGTCTCCTCTTCCTCTTATACTCCGGATTGGTCAGCTCCTCAGCTAATGCCTTGTAATCAGAAGCTCCTTTGCTTTCCGGAGCATAAGTCGTAATAGCCTCACCGGCGCTGGGTGCTTCGGCCAGGCTTATGGAACTGTGAATAACCGTGTCGAACACCAGGTTGCCGAAAAATTGCCTCATCTGCTGTTCCACTTGCTGGCTTAAAGTGGCTTTGCCCTCCACGAAGGTCAGCAATATACCCTGAATCTTTACCGAACAAGGATAGAATCGTTTTCTGGCGGTCTTCACGGTTTCAAGCAACTGCTTCAGACCTTCCAATGCGTAGTAATGTACCTGAACAGGCACTATGACGTCTGTGCTGGCAACAAGGGCATTGAAGGTCAACATGCCCAGCGACGGCGGGCAATCAATAACGCAGAAATCATATTTGGCGCTGACTGTTTTGAGTTGATCAGCCAGGAGGAATTCTTTTCGTGACACAGCATTCAGCTCGTTTTGAGCCTTTGCAAGCAAGATATTACTCGGCACCAGATCGAGGCCTTTGACTTTTGTGTTCGTTATGACTTTGGAAATTGCAAGTTGTTTATTAGCGAGAGAATGATAAATGGTCCTGTCCAGGGTGTCAGGCTCATAGCCCAGCCCAAGCGTCGCGTGTGCCTGTGGGTCCAGATCAACTATCAACACTCTATGGCCCATTTGAGCAAGAGCGGCAGCGAGATTCACCGCTGTGGTTGTTTTGCCGCAACCACCCTTTTGATTCGTTATCACTATTGTTCTCATATTTCTCCCGTTAACTCGCTTCACGGACCGACTTAACAGACTCCTCCACATATCTCGATGACAGATAAGCCCATCAAGGGGCAAGTCAAACCAACAAGTAATGTAATATTGCTATAAAACAGAACACATAAGTATCGACTTTTTCGACTTACTTCTCCTCCAAAAATACATTCTTGTCGCATTCCCTGCTATGGTTCGCCTATATCTAAAAACAGCTCCCGTTATGTTAAGTGACTTATGCCTGTAGACAAAATCAATAAAACCATTGCTTTGCTTGCTTTAGCACGCCCCGATCCTCATAAAAATGATTTACCGGCAAAACTATAACCGGCGTTCCCAGCCACTTCGCTTGATGTGTTATCGGAGAAGACCTCGACATGCCGTTATTACGGCTTTTCATCACACCAGCGACCGATAATAGGATACCATATCCACGACGAAAAGTCAAGACTTTTTACGCTAAACTGAGTCAGTATTTTAGGCTCTTGGAAAAATTTCATTGATTTGTCATCCTGCTGAGCCGTAAACAATACAGTTTTAGGACCAAAACAGGGCTTATTATTGTATTGAAGCAGAAAATTTAGCCGCAATATAAGGTGGGAACACGAATCTATAGAACACAGTCCGCCCCTGATTCACCGCATATCTCGCACAGTTTGATCTTGTGCCGGTCATCCAGAAAACAGTTTCCGAAAATGACCCGCACCTTCCGGCCTCGTGTGTGGTTCAAACCGACGACAGCTTTCGGCAGGCATAGAATTTTTGCCGCTTAGTCAGGCTTAGGTCTTGCTCCACTCCATCCCGCTTTTAACAGAGCAGACATTTGTTCAACTTCTTTGGAATAACCGGGATCGTTTGCCAAATTGTTTTGCTCCCATGGATCGGCTTGCAAATCGTACAATTCCAGTTCCTGCGAATTCGTTTTCTTAGATTGCCATTTCGCATATCGCCACTTTTTCGTACGAACCGAACGCCCGACATATCCCGCAATAGGACAAACCGTAAACGCCGCTTTCTTCCATGGCTGTTTCGGTCGCCGGAGCAATGGGACAAGACTTGTGCCCTCGAGATTACCCGGCTGCGGCATGCCCAGCAGTTCACATAGTGTGGGCACCAAATCTACAAGTTCTACAATCTCATCACAAGCCGCTCCTTTTCTCATACGTCCGGGAACACGCATCATCAGCGGAACACGCGTAGTCTGCTCGAAAAGCGTATACTTGCTCCAGAGTTCGTGTTCGCCCAACTGGAAACCGTGGTCGGTCAGGATAATTACGATTGTGTTGTCCTTTAATCCCTCACGTTTGAGAGCCTCCAGGATCAAGCTGATTTGGGCGTCTACGAACGAAGCGCAGGCGTAATATGCCATAACGGCTTTTCTTGCCGCAAGCGGCGTGACAGGGTGTTTGTAATGATTGTTGAAGATGTCGTAATTCCGCCCGAGGCGTTTGGCGATGGCAGGGATGTTCCTGTCTTTCTCGGGCGGCGCTTCCGGCTCCGGGATATTGTCCAGGTCATAGAGGTCCAGGTACTTTTTCGGGCAGCGTAAAGGTGTATGCGGCCTGGAGAATCCCACCGAAATAAAGAATTGCTTCTTAGTTTTCGCCATTTCTTTGAGAATATGTACGGCCATTCGTGCCTTTCTGCCGTCGGCTTCCTGCTCTTCCAGCAGGCCGGAGTCACCGACGACATTGGCCTGGGGCTGCTGAAACATGGACCTGGCCTGGTTGTATTCCTTCGAATCTTTCTTAGCCTTACGCCAGATTTTATCCCGTTCGGCCTTCAGCTCCGTCAGGCGTTTTTCTTCTTCGGGGTCCGCAGAGTATTGAAAACGCGGCCGGGGCAGCGAGTTCAAAGCATCGTTCAGATATTTGGGATAACCTTCCGAACGACCTTTGTAGCCTTTCGGACGCTCACAAAATTCGAGCCGGTCGAAAGCACCGAGCTGTTTTTCCGCCGTCCACGTGTGATGAAACAGCTTGCCGATATTAATACTGTAGATACTCTTTTTCCTGAGCATTTCCGGCAGTGACATTGTCCCTTCGGGCAGAAGACTTGCCATGGGATCTGAGTTCGTATAGACCCGAGTCGAGTCGGGCCGAAGCCCGGTCAGGAACGAACTGCGGGACGGATTACACATGGGGGCCTGGCAGTAGCATCTTTCGAATCGCATGCCGCCGGCGGCAAACCGATCCAGGTTCGGCGTCTTGACGAGCGGATTGCCGTAGCATCCCACCGAAGCGGCGGTCATGTCTTCGATGTCAATCAAAAGAACATTCATTTTCGAAGTGCCGGACGAACCGGCCTGGCGGGAAATATTCTGTCCGGCGGCTTTTGTTTTGAAACCGGGTATCAGAGATGCCGCAAGCCCGGCCGATATGCTTTTGATGAAATCACGTCGTTCCATGTCTGTTACTTTCAAGAAATCATCGTTATTGTCGTTTGTCGAACGATACTTTTATTACGACTCAGGCTACTTCAAAAGAGCAGGCGAATCAAGATGTATTTATCGGGCTCCGGCGAAAGGGGTGCGACCAGATATTCTGGCAGGCGATTTTTCGTTCTTAAATGCTTGCTCTCAAAGCTGGAAATTTCCCCTGTCGTCATTGCGAGGCCACAGCATGTGGCCGTGGCAATCTCTATCCTGCGAACGGTCGAGATTGCTTCGCTTCGCTCGCAATGACAAAGAACACAATCCTTTGCACAAGACAAGCTTATGTAGTGCCAGAGAAATTAGCCACACGCCGGCGAAAAAGCCGCTGCTTAGAACAAAGAATCTTGACGGAACTGAATCGCCGGTTAATAATGACGCTGATTTGCGAAACACAGGCAATCTACATTATGCGTTGTGCTAAAATAATTAAGGATTCAATTAATAAGGAGATTCATTATGACCTGTAAGTTTGTGAAGCGAAAGCTGTCCGTATTGGCGCTGGTTTTGACAGGATTCACAATGGCCGGCTGTGTCGCTGTGCACTCAACGGAAACACATAGCGGCCCGTCAGAACACCAAACGACACACAATGCCAATAGAATACGCCTCGAACACGTTGCGATCAACGTCGAGAATCCTGTCGCAATGGCAAAGTGGTACTGCGAACATCTTGGAATGAAAATTGTCAGGCAAGGCCCTGCTCCGGTCAATATGCGTTTCATTTCCGATGCAGGAGGCAATATGATGCTGGAGCTATATCACAATCCGCCCGATGCCGTGCCGGATTACGCTTCGATGGATCCGCTGACGCTTCATATCGCCTTTATGGTCGACGATGTCGAGGGGACATGCCGGAAGCTTATCGCCGCCGGCGCCACAGTAGTCAGCGAGATCTCTGTAACAGACAGCGGCGACAAGCTCGCCATGCTTCGCGACCCGTGGGGCGTTCCTATCCAGTTTCTCAAACGTGCCGAACCAATGCTTCCACATAAGTAGATCATGAAAACACACAATTGTACAAGACGTGACTTTGTGAAGGCCGCCGGATTTGGTCTCGCCGGCTGGGCCATGTCCAGAGCGGCAGCAAAGCCAAAGTCCGCAGTCGGCAGAAAACCGAATATTGTTTTTATCCTGGCGGACGATCTGGGCTGGGCGGAACTGGGCTGCTACGGCAATACTTTTAACGAGACGCCCAATCTCGACATGCTCGCAAAGCAGGGGATGCGTTTTACCGATGCGTATGCCGCCGCCCCGGTTTGCTCTCCTTATCGCGCCGCCTTAATGACGGGGCAATACCCGGCCAGGGTGGGTATTACCGATTATCTTCGCCCCAACGACAAGAATCACCTTTCGACAGAGTACGTCACGATCGCCGAGGCATTGAAAAATACAGGCTACGCGACCGGCATAATCGGCAAGTGGCACCTGACCGGCTACGCCAACCACGGGGCAGAGGAGTTCCCCCCGGCGTTGCACGGCTTCGACGAGACAATCGTCTCGGAGAATCGCGGAATCGGGGGCGGCAGCTATTTCCATCCTTATCATTTCAACCGCGAAATTCAAAAGCGCCTGCCCGGCAAGGAATACCTTGTCGACCGGTGCAATCTGGAAGCCGTCGAGTTTATCGAGCGGCAAAAAGATGGACCTTTCTTTCTCTACCTGAGCCACTACGCGGTCCACACAAGGCTTAACGGCAAGCCCGAACTCGTAGCAAAATTCCAAAAGAAGCCCGGTGCGGGCAAAGGGCCAAAAGCAAGCCGAAACAATCCGCATCTTGCCGCACAGCTCAAGAGTATCGACGAAGGTGTCGGTCTGATCGTCAAGAAGCTCGATGAGCTGGGCTTGAGAAATGAAACTCTCCTGGTGTTTACCGGTGACAACGGCGGGGAAAGCCGGGTGACAAGCAACGCACCGCTTCGAGCGGGCAAATCGACACTTTACGAGGGCGGCATTCGGGTCTCATTAATCGTGCGCTATCCGAATGTCGTGCCGGCCGGTACCATCTGCAAGACGCCGACAAGTAACATTGACTTCTACCCGACGCTATGTCAATTGGCGTCAGCCGGGCCGGACTCTAAACAACATATTGACGGCGTTTCTCTTGTTCCCGTGCTGAAGAACCCCAAAGCTACACTCCAACGTGACACTTTATATTGGCATTATCCGCTGGCCAAGCCGCATTTCCTGGGCGGGCATTCTTCCGGGGCCGTCCGTAAGGGTGACTGGAAACTTATCGAGTATTTCGATGCCGACCGGAAGGAACTCTACAATCTTGCAGACGACATGAGCGAGAAAAACAATCTGGCGAACATGAATCCCGAAAAGGTCGCCGAGCTTCAAGGGCTTCTCAAAGCGTGGCGCAAAAACGTCGGTGCAAAAATTCCAAGCGGGCAATCGGACTAATCTTCAGTTCAGCATTTCTGGCCGGTTATCTCCAGCACGGTCTGCCACAAATGGCCTTCGGGATCGACTTTTTTCCTCTTCAAAACGGTCAGTGACGTGGGGATATGAACGAAGTATTGATTCCAGTAGCCGACGACCATATTTGTCCGCCCCGACATGCCGGCGTGCACGGCGTTTTGGCCGAGCATGACGCAGAACGCCGAATCGTTGGAATCGGCGGGCAAGCTGCGAATCATATAGCTTGGGTCGATGTATTTTAAGGACATCTGTTTTTTCTTCCGCCTGAAATATTCGGCGATTTTTTCTTTCAATATCAGACCGATATCCTGTCGCAGAATATTGCCGGAAGCATCCTTTCTCGGAGCGCCGTTTTCGGCGGTCAGGTGGCCGCCCGCACCCTCAGCGACAACAACGACTGCGTGATGTCTGTTATCCAGCCTTTTCTCCAGCGCGCTCAGGAATCCGTTCTCTCCCTCCAGGACAAGCGGGACCTCCGGTATGAAGCAGAAATTCACATCGCTGTTGGCCAGGGTGGCATAGGCGGCAATGAAACCGGAATCGCGGCCCATCAGCTTGACCAATCCCACGCCGTTCCAGGCGCCTCTGGCCTCTTCGTGCGCGCCGCAAATCGCCGCTCGCGAAGCCTCGACGGCGGTCGAGAAGCCAAAAGACTGCTCTATGCCGGAGATGTCGTTATCGATCGTCTTGGGAATCCCGATTACAGATATCTTCAGGCCTCTTTTCTTTATTGCTTCAGCCAGGTCCAGCGCGCCTCGCAGCGTACCGTCTCCGCCGATGGTGAACAATACGTCTATCCCCATCCGCTCCAGATTATCCACCATTTCATCCGCATCCTGCGGGCCTCGGGACAATGACAGGATGTCGCCACCCTTGAGATGAATATCGTTCACGAGTTCCGGCGTTAACAACATGGGCGGCTGGGGCGGCTTCGAGGTCAGACCGGCGTATCCGTATCGGAAACCGTAAACGTTTTTTACACCATACTGCCAGATGAGACTCAGCGTGATGGTCCGCACGACGTCGTTGAGGCCGGGACACAATCCGCCGCAGGTCACGATGCCGCAGTTTAGTCTGGCCGGGTCAAAGAAAATCTTCCGGCGGGGGCCGGCCCTCTCAAACGTCGGAGGTTCTTTTTCCGAATCCTGAGAGCCTCTCAGATCATGAGAATGCGAGAAAACAAAAATTCTCTCATCGTCATCGACAAAATGACGATTGCTTTGAATCAGAGGAGAATCGATCGTCGGTGAGCCAATTCTCTCGATGGCCAAATCAGGCAATTCATCCGGTCTTAAACATGAAGCATCCATAAAATATCCTCGATTATTTTTCGGATTATCCTCTATGACCTGCCGCCTTGTCAAAGAGTTTCTGCGAGCCTGTTTGGACGAGTCATGCAGAAAAGAAATATCTGGACACCTCTTTTATTCGGACTATAATCACGCTGTGTATAAATAGCAAGTCCCAGAAGTGAAGCAGCCTGCTTAAGTTAGCTACTTACGGGCGCCAGTTAAGTAAACAAATGATATAATCTCGGCGAAGTAATCCGCGGGAGGCTTTTATGAATAGTATGCTGCGAATATCTTCGATTTGTTTTTGCGTGCTTGCATTAGCCGGCCGAGCGCTGCCTTCGGCAGATCCAGCAGCACTTTTCAAGGAGGTTCAGCCTGCCATAGCAACAGTAGTTACCTACGACAATGACAAAAACAGCTTGAATAAAGGGTCCGGATTTTTTATCAACGAGCAGGGCCATCTCATCACAAATTACGACATCTTAAAAGATGCATACAGCGCCGAGGTCAAAACTTACGATGGTAATGAGTATTCAATAAAGCTTGTGCTTGCGGAAAGTATGGAAAGCGGCCTCGTGAAGGTATCGGTCGATATACCTGAGGATGCCGTTAAATTCTTAAGGCTTGCCGGAGCAGTGCCGAAAGTAACCGAACGAGTAATCGCAGTCGACAGCTCAGCAAAGACCGAGCAGGCCTTCAGCGGCGGTATTGTTATTGCCGTTCGAGACATACCCTCAACAGGAAAGATATGTCAAATTTCAGCACCGGTTTCGACAGGCGCAATCGGCGGCCCCGTGCTCAACCTCAGAGCGGAAGTAATCGGCGTCGCCGTCATTCGGACGATAGAGGGGCAGACCGTAAACTTTGCCGTACCGATAGAACCGTTTCTGTCTATTGACGCCGAAGCAACCGGCAGGACTTTGAGCCAATGGGTTTCCGACGTTTCCAAACAACAAACAGCAGCGGGCCGGGGCTCATATCAGGATGGTATCGCGTTTGTTTGGGCCGGCAAAAACAAAAAGGCGCTCAATAGCTTCAAGAAAGTTGTCGAGGTCGATCAAAAGTCTGCAGGGGTGTGGTTTTATATCGGCTATTGCTATGCCGAACTTGGCAGCCATCTTCTGGCATTGGAGGCCTATGAATCTGCTATCGGCATAAACTCCGGCGATGCCCAGACCCACTATTACCTTGGGGCTGCTTATAACCATCTCGGTCGCCATCCGGAGGCCATCGAAGCCTGTAAAAAGGCTGTAAGTATCAGACCAAAGCTGGCAGAGGCTTATTCCGTCATGGGACTATCCTATGCCAAACTTATCCGTCACAAAGAAGCCATAGAAGCATTCAATCAGGCCATCCAGGCCAGGCCCGATTATGCGGACGCTCATTACGATTTGGGTGTACTCTATGGCGAGCTGGGCCGGCACGAGCAAGCTATGGAAGCCTTTATACGGGCCATCCGGATCGATCCGGATTTCGTGGATGCTCACTACAATCTGGGCGTCGCTTTCAGCGAACTTGGCCGCCGGGAAGATGCGATCGAGGCCTTCAGGCAGGCTCTGCGTATCAATCCCGATCTGATGGAGGCTCACTACCAATTGCGAACAGAATATTCCGAGCTTGGCCGGTATGCCGAGGCAATCGAGGCCTGCAGGCAGGCCATCCGTATCAAGCCCGATGACCCTACAGCATACTATGATCTGGGTGTCGCCTGCGATAATCTCGGCCGCTATGAAGAGGCGGCAGAGGCTTACGAGCAGGCAATCCGTCTGAAACCTGATTATCTTGAGGCTTACCATAACGTTGGGCTGACATACGGCGAGCTTGGCCGCCATGAAGATGCAATCGAAGCCTTCAGGGAAGCTATCCTTATCGATCCCGAATACCCAAATGCATACTCCGGCTTAGGACTCACCTATTGCGAACTTGGCCGCTATAAGGAGGCAATTGAGGTCTGTGAGCTGGCGCTGCAAATACGGCCCGACCATGCGATGGCCTATCTGGGTTTGGGGATTGCTTACGAGGGGCTCGGCCGTCACGAAGAGGCTATCGAAGCCTTCAAAGAAGCAGTTAGGGTAAAGCCTGATTTCGCCGAAGCATATCTGAATCTGGGAATGACCTATGGGCAGCTCGGCCGCTACCAGGAGTCAATCGAGGCCTGCAGGCAGGCGATTCAAATGCAGCCCGATTATGCGATGGCTTACTTCGGATTGGGGATGGCCTGCAACGAACTCGCTCTTCACGAAGAGGGGTTAGAAGCCTTCAAAAAGGTCGCCGGCCTGAAGCCGGATTTTCCCGATGCTTATATCAACATGGGACTAACCTACGGCGCGCTGGGCCGCTACCAGGAAGCGATCGAAGCCTTCAAGAAGGCGGTTTCTCTAACACCCGATGATGCAAACGCCCACTTCGGATTAGGATTATCCTACCTGTCAACAGGGAACAGAGGCTCGGCCCTTGACGAATACAAGATACTAAAGAACCTCGATGCAGACATGGCCGACGAACTTTTCGACCGCATCTACAGATAAAGACATCAAGATACCCGCAGCAGGGCGGTATGCCCTCAACGAGAGAACTCTTAGACCTTAACCTGCAAAATCGAACCGATTCCCGCATCGCGCCGTTATCTACTTCAGGCGCTCTATCGAGGCATCCAACTGCTCCCGGATAGTTTCGAGTTTTTCCTTCGGACGTTCTATTTGCTCTCTTGTTTCAGGAGTTAGATTTTCAAAATCGTCTATCACATATGGTGTAATAAAAACGAGCATTTCATTGTTGGCGGCGATGGTTTCAGTGTGGCCGAACAGAAGTTCCCCGATCAGCGGTATATCACCCAGCAGTGGAACCTTGCGTTTGACAATCCTGTCTTCCTGGAAGAGAATGCCGCCGAGCATAATTGTCTGGCCGTCACCTACTATCATATTGGTCTTCGTCTCCATCTCGGTTCTCACCGGCTGGCCATTCTCCTCGTTACCAGCAGTAATCTGGGAGATGATAATGTTTACAATCATGTCCACATCATTGTTGGGAGTAATGCTCGGCCTGACCGCCAGAGTCATACCGACTCTCGAAAATTCGATATCCTGCGTGACGCCGATGGTGCTTGTCGTTGTCGTAGCCGTGAAAAACGCGACTTTCTCACCCTTGAAGAAACTCGCTTCTTCATTGTCTTCGGTCCACAACGTCTGTTGATTGAGAATCTTCGCATTCGTTTGCGTGGCCAGGAAATCGATCATCGCGGTCACATCTGCCATCGCCGCAAATGTGAACGAGCCGCGTTCTTGCATATACCGTAATTCATTAAGAATGGCGACGGTATCTTCGTCATAGCTGCCGAATGCCAGTCCCTCCGACCCGGTAGGTGCGAGCTGCATACCAAGAGAAGTCATGTTGCTGTGGTCAACTTCCACTATTATCGCCTTTATCATGACTTGTTTGCCGGGCACGTCAAGCTCTTCGATCAGAGCTTCTATCTGCGGCATAAACTCCGGAGGCGATAAAACGAGGATTTTTTTTGTCCGAGGCTCTGGAACAAAGCGTATCCTGCCTATAACATTGCTTATCGGCATTTCCTCATCGACGGTGCGTCGAGCGCCGGAGCTGGACCACGGCGGCGTGTATTGGCTCTGGCTCGTGCTGTCGGCAGAGGTAGTCTGCGTTTCTTCCATCGAATACTCGCTAAGTCCCACGTCACTACGCCTGAGGCTCGCGGACGTACCCGCCTCGGCAAACATCGCATTCAGGATTTCGCAGAGCTCTTCCGGATCCGAGTACTTGAGTTCTATAACTTTCGGTATCTCGGCCATCTCCTCCTTATCAAGCTCCTTCACCAGGTCCTCGATCACATTATAAGCCTCAGGAATCTTGCTAATCACAATGATCTTCTTTGTGCCGGGCACTTCTTCAAAAGCCAACTGCCCGTAGAGCGCCCCGACAATCTTCTGCTGGTCCACCAACTGGCTGCTGAACATACCTCGAAACATGCTAATGCCGCGGCTGCTACTGCTGCTGCCGCCCTCGCTGAAGAGTGACGTAAGAAGATTCGCCATCTCAACGGGGTCGCAGTTACGCAGCTCGATGATTCTCGGCTTAACCGAATCGACATCCAGAGGAACGTCCCATTCGACGATTCGTTTTCTGATTTCTACCATATTTTCCGGCGAGGCGATCACTGTAATCTCCTTAAGCGTCGTATATGAGACGACTTTCACCATTTCGGAAGATTGTGACGAGCTTCCCCGTCCCCTGGAATAAGGATTATATCCACCGAAAAAGCTTCTGCTGCTACTGCCGCTCATTCCATCCTGATACAACTCGTCCAGCTTCTCTTTGATCATGTCGGGGTCGGCATGTTTAAGCTTGATATGTGCCGTCTCGAACTGGCCCGGAGGAACGTCTATTTCCGCAATCATCTTCTTGACAATCTCTCGAAGATCCTTACGACCGAAAACGATTACCTGCTTTGTCTGAGGTAACGGTTGAACGAGAATGCTCGGCAAAAATTCCGTCCCCGGCAAATCCTGGAACCCTTCCCCGATGCTGTCCTCCACCTCCCGGGGATCGGCGTATCTGAGCTGGACGACTTCGTACTCCGATCCGACCGGCTCTTCCATGTCAAGCCTGTTGACCCACTCCCTGATTTGCTTCAAATCTTCCGCCGATGCCTTCGCAATGATCCATTTACGCCTGGGCTCGGGGATAAGAACTATCGGTCCGCGCGTCGCCCCTACAACAACCGAAGTTGCCGACCCTTGAGACGAATCGGTTTTCTTGGCGGTGCTGCTTGTAGGTCTTTCGGATGAGCTTCGGGATGACGAACCGGATCTCGAAGACGAGCCCCGGTCGCCTCCTCTTTGATCCCTGTACCTGTTGTACCTTAAGGTGCTGATGCCCTGGGTCTCACCCAGCAGGATGTTCAACATCTGGACAATCTCCGAAGGATCTCCGAAACGGACTTCAATAATGTCCGTGACGGCCTGCTCGGATCCGGGCACATCAAACTGCTGGATAATCCGCTCAAGACGCATAAGGTTCGCGACCGTATCAATCACCATCAGGGTACCGCCGGTTTCGTCAACACTCATGTAGCCATAATCGCCTACCAATGGCTGAATAATCGAACCCATCTCGGAGGGACTGTAGCTTGCCAGCTCAAAAAACTTCTGAACAATTTGGTCTTTGTTATCAATCATAGCAAGCGGCTCGTTGGCGGCTATTGTGGGAACCCGGCCGAGTTTTGCGTCCGCAATCGGCTTGAGAAAGATAGTCCCGTCGCTTTCTTCGACAATGTAGCCTTTCAGACGCAGCGCGCTGTATATCACACGAAGGGCTTCACTCCTCGGCAGCCTCTCGGGAGCATAAATGGTGACTTTCTGCTTCAGCGCTTCGTCTGTCGGGATGATTACCTTGCCGGTCCATTCTGCAAGCTTCTCAATGATGCTTTTCATCTCGACGCTTTTGAGGTTCACGAACTCCATCGGCCCATTCGGCTCGGCCAGCTCGTTCGGCTCGGATGCGGCAAACATTCTTACAGGCTCGTCAACGTTGACCCGCCTGCGCCTATCGGGTTCTTCGACGTTGAAGGTCACCATCGGCTCGTTCGCTTCGCCCGGCGCGTTTGGCTCGGCAGCCACTTCGGTTTCATCCGGCTTTTCCGTTTGCTCTGGCGCTGGCGGGTAAAAACCAACCCTCCAGATAATAAGAATCGCCGCGAGACCGACTACAATCGATATTATTGATTTTGACCGTTCCATTGTATTGTCCTCAATAAAAAACTAATTATTTTCTAACTGTTCGGCGTCGGGCCTGACAGCCGGGCGCCGCCTGCCACCTTCTCTGTCACCAGAGCCCCGGTCTCCGCCAGTCCCTCTGGGGGTAAGGCCGTATTTTTCACTTATCTTTCTTCTCGCTTCTTCTCTTTCCTCCTCCGACATTTCCTCCGATTTGGCCCTGAGCTCTTCAAATTCCTTTATCATTTTCGCCCTGTCTTCTTCGGAGAGCTCAGAACCCATGTCCCGCCGTCTGCCGCCGAATCTATCTCGCATCTGGGTTCTGAATTTCTCTCTTTCCTCCTCGGACATATTCTCAAAACTCTCCCTCATCCCGGTTCTTTGCTCTACTAATTCGGCCCTTTCTTCAGGAGAAAGGCCGCCGCCCCTGTCCATTTCTCCAGAGCCGGGCATTCGTCTTGCCTGTTCACGGTTCCTTTCAAGCTCGCCGGGGGATTTCTCAGGGACTGTGGCTGTTATAGATTCATTTCCGGCACCACCGAATCGTATCTTTCTAATGCTGATACCAATTGCAAAAGCAGCAACAAGCACCCCAACACAGACTAATACAAAGACTATTGTTGTTCCTGACTGTTTCATGTTATTCACCTCATTTGAATAATTATATTACCTTCTTCCGCCGGGACCCCGTCCACCACCCGGTCCACCTCTGCCTCCGGAATCCCTTCCACCGCCCGGTCCCCCTCTGCCTCCGGCGAATCTTTCACGCATCCGGTTTCTAAACTCTTCTCTTTCCTGCTCAGACATATTTTCAAATCTCTGCCTCATTGCCATAAATCCCTCTCCAGGCCCCCCCCGGCCGCCATCCGGCCTTGCCCCCTCAACTTTAACCGTGACTTTCGTGGCACCCCCTTCTCCTCCATCTTTATCAGCACCTTCATTTCCCTTGGTCTTTGCGGTTCTGCCCCGCGGCCCGCTCTTGTCTTCGGCAATCACCGCCTGGATCGGAAGAAAGCTTTTCTCCTTACCGTCCCACATGATCGTGACCGACGTAGGGCCAATCGCAACAATCTTCGCGTCGCCTACTGTGTCACCGACGTTGTACCACTTGTCCTTTATCAGCACCTGGTCACCGAAAATGCCAAATACTTCCTTAACAGGGTGCTGCTTCGGCGGAGGCGGTGCAAACAGATTGTTCTTCTTCAATTCATCTGTAATCGCAGCGGAGCTTGCTAATTGTTTTTCTGTATTTTTCGGATCGGTCCTGCTCTGCTCGATGGCTCGTTTAACCACGCTTTCGGCCCTTGCCGAGGCCACAAAAAAGCTCGTCACCTTGACAAGAATCAGAATGCCGCAAAGCACTGAAAAACCAAGCAGCACAGTCGGAACCAGTTCTTTTCTGTTTTTCAAATGGTCTTTTAGATTGTCAAGTTTCATGATTTATCACTCCTATTCGGCAAACGTCGATACCGTTAAATCCAGCGTTACTTCTCCTTGCTTCTTCGGATCACATTTAATTTTAATTTCTTCGATCCCGACCAGGTACGGATTCTCATTCAACCGCGCGAGGAAATCCAGCACCTGCACGAACTTGCACGTAGCGTTGCATTTCACAAGTAACAACTTATACCCGGACTGCGGCGATTTCCTGCCGGCCTGAACCTGCAGGGGCTTGTTCCTGATCCCGGCCCTCTTCAATTGCTCGCTCAGCTTGTCTCGAAACAGAAACTTCTGCTCTTCTTCGACCTGCGGCATCTCAAACACGGGCACAATGGACATCAGGCCCGCCTGTTTGGCTTTGTCCACATTAATAGCGTCCAGTTTAGTTCTGAGCACAGCCCCGTTTGCCTTGGCTTTCGTCCAGCGTTCGTGTCCCGCCGAGCCAAACACGAACACAAGGATGAGCGCAGCACCGATAGCACCATACTTTAGCGTCCGGATATCTTTATTGCTCAATTTCTCGATCATGGCTTTCCCAACTTTTAACTCTTTGTTCTTGTTGTTTTCCTGCTGAAATTCTTATAATGAAAAGTCATAGTGAATGTAATCTTCTTGCTTTTCGCATTCGTATTTGCAGTGTAATTCACCTTTTCTATACCTTTGGTATTTTGCAGGTTTTTCTCATATCTGCTTAACTGGTCATTGCTCGAGGCCTGTCCGGTTATGCTCACCGGCTGGCCCTTCTTAAAATAAAAACTGGTCAGTGTTATTCCCCGTTCGCCGCTTTCGTTTACCACTTTGAACAGATCCAGCAAATCAGGCCTTTCCCGCGCCACCGTTTTGATCAATTGCTGCCTCTTTACAAGCAGGTTCATATCAACATCTGAAACGGACGCCTCAAGACGCTTCTCGATTGAATTCGGTCCGGTTATATCAACTGCATAAGAAACGATAACCAGCAAGACCAGCATAATAGACGCAATTGCAATTGTTACCGTTGACGAATACAACCAATGTTTCTTTACAACCTTCTGCGCCGGATTATACAAATTTTCAAAAATGTTAAGCTCATCCGAACCCGCCTCAAGTGCCAGTAATGCAAGACCTATCGGCGTACGATATTGGTAGATATCCTCATCGGAAAGCTCGCTTTTTGCCATTAATCTGTTAGTACCCGGCGAAGCTACTCGTGCATTTAATCCTGCCAGCCTCAGAGATGATACTATGCTTACGTATGTAGCGCTGCCGTCGGACAGCACAAAAACCGGCAATCCCTCTTGATCGGGACAACCGAACAAGTCGAGCACACTCCTCATATCCTGGGCGAATCGTTCAGTGGTTTCCGTTTGTCCCTCCGTCGAAGTCATGGAAAAATCATCTACTCCAATATCGAGGACTACGGCATTGCTCAATCGTCCCTCTTCAACCAGGCAAACGTGCGTATTATGTGCCCCGGCGCTCAAAACCAGGGCATTTTCTTTATTTCCGGAGAAGAGCACCTCCCATATTTTCACTATCCCCTCACAATTCAATAGTATTTTTGCCGGCTCAAAACACCGCACTTTGCCTACGAATTTCTGCAACTGCTCTTTTCTTGCCACGGCTATGGTAACGCCCATCTGCCCATCCGGCAGTTGGTCGGCCCGCCAGGCAAGCTCGATTTGCTCCGGAGGCAGCGGCAGGCGCGTCTCAGCCTGCAATTCGATGATCGATTCAATTTCTTTGTCTCCCACGGCAGGCACAGTAGTACGGTGAAAAATCGTTCCCTCCGTGTTAAAGCCGGCTACAACCATCCTGTCACTATCGGCATCTTCGAGTGCGGCCGGCTCGACGGACAAGCCGCACTCGGCGGCAAACTCTCTCCAGCCCGTATCAACATCTTCGCTGCTCCGGGTCCAGAGAATCTCGAAAGACCCATCCTGTTTCCGGAGCTCAACGCCCTTGAATTCGTTATCATCATTTACGATGGCTACTACGGACTGCCATACCATATTTGATTTGTTATTATTCATATCGTTCAATTTTCACTCCAAAGGCAATCGAGAACCTCGGTAATAATCAATTATCAGTTATTTGTTTCCTGGTACCAGAAAAGTATCCGGCAGGGCGTCGAGCTCCTGTCAACAACCGCTTCGGTATGCAGTGTCGTCCCGCTCACACCGTTTCTATCTGCCGTCGCAAAACAGCGAATCGTAAATATGTCCGAACTGGTCGTAATATAATCCTCGAGCTGGCCAAAAACATCGTTACTCAATATGCCCTGCTCGGTCAGTTCGGAAATATCCTCTATTCCCTCAGCCAGTGTGTTCCTATAAGATATTATTGCCTGGGCGGTACGTTCGGCTTCATCTCCTCCGCCAAGTAAAGCTGCCAGCACTATGTCCGAGGCTGTATTGATATTTACTTTTGCTGATGTTTGACTCGTGCTTTCGGAAGTTTGGCCTGTGCCTCCGGACGTTTGTCCGGTATTTCCGGATGTTTGTTGTGTGTTCCCGGATGTTTGTTGTGTATTTCCGGAGGTTTGTCCGGCGTTTCCGGAGGTTTGTCCCTGGTTTCCGGAGGTTTGTCCCTGGTTTCCGGATGTTCTGCCCTGATTTTCTGATGTTTGTTGCTGGCCTCCGGATGATTGCTGCTGAGTCCCGGATGATTGCTGCTGGCCCCCGGATGATTGCTGCTGAGTCCCGGATGATTGCTGCTGAGTCCCGGATGATTGTGTTTGTTCTCCGGATGTCTCTCCGGCACTACTTGCGTTACTGCCAGATGGATAGCAAGTCAGGTACGCAGCCCATCCCACGTCCAGCACGTTATCGCCGTCATCCGCCGGCGGACTTTCCTGCCCATCCCGTTCGTTATAATCCAGACGCCCGTTGAGGTTTGTATCTTCCCCATAGAAAAGCTCCTCCGTAACATCCTTAACCAGAAGCAGCTCACGGAGAGTCTTGAAAGGGCCGTTCCGGGCAATATATCCGTATGTCAAACCCTCATAATAACCGCTTTCAACTCCCATCCCGCTCGGCATATCATCGCTGTCCCGCCAGTCGATTATTGCATCCGCAATCTCTTCGACCATGTCGGGCAATCCTAAAAGCTGCTCTTTCGTAGCGGCGTTTATGTTCAATTTACTCGACTCATCAATAACTCGAACGGTGAACCAGCACTTATCCAGCATAATGTCATTGAAGTCTTCCGCATTATCACTCCACAGGTCCAGCAGACTGTCGTTTTCTGTTTCGTCCTCATTGAGCACCGCAATCGCCTTCTCTATCCCGGCCCGGCACGCCCATTTGCATCGAACCGCTTCCATTCTGGTGAGGCAGACTTTCATATCGAGCCGGCTTTTGCGACCCAGTATTGCAGTCATGACCATAAGCACCACGACCATCCAAAGAACTGCTATAATAACAAGCCCTTTGTTTTTACGGTGGATGCCTGCTGTCATCGTCAAATTCTTATCGTTCGTTATTTTTGTTATCGTTTTCATTTGTTAGCCCCGATACTCGTACCGGAGCCGCCCGTTTTAGTTTTATTCGCTGCTTTCCTGGCCGCCTGCGGTTGTCCCGCCACCCTCCAGAATACTAACATCTCCCGCCTCCGACCGGGCCAGGTTCACAATAATCGATTCCGAAGGCGGATTGCTTCGATCCGGTTGCCTGGCTGCAATAGAAATTGAAACCAGTTCAGGCAGGGCCTGCATTTCCTCCGGCCATTCTTCGGACCACTCTTCACCGTCAAAATACTGCACTTCGAAAGCAGCAATATCTTCGGCAATGACCGTCAGGATTCCTCCCGGTTCAAGCTCTTCGCTGGGATTAGGCCACAACCGTCTCATGAGTGACGAAGTTTCTCCTTCCTGCATGAGGTAGTATTCCACTTCATACAAATCACCTTCCGGCTGGTCAATTCTGGCCTTTGTCCTCCCGAGAGTGTAAAAAATCAGATAACTCGTATAGTTACCCTCCTCAAGCGCTTCAACTGTCCCGATAAATTTAGTGTTTTCAATGTCATCGTCATTGTAAAGATTCTGGAGGTCCCGCGCTATCATGTTAGCGGCAAATCTGACCTCCGCCGCGGCGTTAATGTTGCTGTCCACCATCTCGGCGCTGGCTATAATCGTCCTGAGCGCACCTACCGCGACCATCGCAATAAACACGCCTATCGTCGATGCCACCAAAACTTCCACTAACGTAAATCCGGTTCTTTTCGAAAGCATTTCTTTTAATCACTCTTGCCCGGTTTCGGTACTGCTTTCTTCCGACAGAGTCTCTCCGTTGAGCATAGTATCGACGGAAATACTGTAGGGCCGGTTTCTATCAACCCAGCTTACCGTCAACGTCACCAGATACAAACCGACAATTTCCTGGTATTCGGTATCAATTTTCCAATTATATACGTAATCAGAATCTTCATATTCTCCCTCCAATTGTCCCATCTCGACGATTGAATCGATGCCGATATAGTCAATCAAACTAAGCTGCTTATCTACCAGCGAGGCGGCCATTTCATATCGCCTGTTAAGATGCGTTCCGGTCAGCGCCTGGGTGCCGATTGCTCCGACGATCATGACGGCCCCGCAGAGGATAATGCTCGACGCGACCACCTCGACGAGAGTAAAACCTTTTGTTTTGGTCTTCGCCAACATAATCATTCCGCGTCCAAATCAGTAGTGCCGACTTTAATGTTTTCAGCCGTCCCGAAATACATTTTCGCTCTGCCGGTGGCGGGGCTGATACTGATCGAGTAGTGCGTTTTCCCGTCACCGATTTGAACAACCGACGATTGCGCAGTGCCGTTCGGTGAAAAGGTAATCGTCTGCCGCTCCTCACTGACCGATTGTGTCTCCCAGCCGCTCGGCACGATCTCAACTGCCTCGAATTCAACATCGCCTTGAAACTGCACGGGTTTACAATAATAATTCTTCACTATTTCCTGCTGTGCCTGCCCGCTTTCTTCATCCCACAATACGGTCGTCAGGTAAAATTCTTTATTGGCCAGATCCAATTCCATCTTGTACTGGCTTTGTTTCTCCACGGCTATCAACCTCGCATATTTGGCGGTAAGAAAAAAATCATACGCCGCCTTTTCCACCTGCATCTTCCTGAAGGTTCCGACATACAGACCGGCACCGGCGCCGGTGATCAAACCGATGATTAGTACCACCATCAACAGCTCGGAGATGGTAAAGCCCTTTCGTCTTGTTTTGCAGTTCACTTTCACGTTATGCGATCTCAAATTCGGCAGCTAACAACCACATTAATCGTTGATAATATCTGCGTTGTCGCCCTCGCCGCCGTCCATGGCGTCCGCTCCCAGGCTTACCAAATCAAAACTGCCCGGGTTGTATTCGCCTTCCGCAATATAAATATATGGATTGTCCCACAGGTCAAGCAGGTCGCTGCGCTTCAGATAGGGGCCGTTCCATTTGCCATCTTCCATATCCGAAGGCGGCAAAACCAGTACTTCAAGCCCCTCGGAGTCGTCCGGATATCTGCCGCAGTCAATGTAAAAGCGGGCGAGCGAATTTTCGATAATTGCCATCTTCGCCTTTGATAAGTCCGCTTTGGTCTTGCCGATACCCGAGAACATCCTCGGCGCGACAAACGCTGCAAGCATCGTTATAATCAAGACAACGACAAGCAACTCCACAAGTGTAAATGCCTTTCTTTTCCTGTTCTTCCGCTCCATTTTGCTACCTCTCAATAAACGATTTTGCGAATAGTACATTATGATTCATGCCGCGAATGAGCGTTATAACATTCCACCGCCAAGCTCCATGGCAATTATCGGCAGCAGAGTCGCTGCAATGATGAAACCAATCACTACTGCCAGCAGCAATATCAAAATCGCGGGGAAAATCGCCATAAACTTGTTAATGGCGGAGTCCGCTTCGGCGTCGAATGTATCGGCGGCATTCAACAATAATTCGTCGAGTTTCCCCGTCTGCTCGCCAACCGCGACAATCTGTACCAGCAGGGGCGGGAAATTACCGGACTCGCCCAAAGGCTCGGCCAGAGGCTCGCCCCGTTTGACTTTTTCCGCTACTGTGTCAATTTCCCTGCCCAGCAATTCATTACCAAGCGTATCACGAACTACCCCAAGAGCCTCCAATATAGTAACGCCTCCCAATGTCAGCGCCCCGAGTGTTCGCGCAAATCGACCCACCGCTATCGTCCGTAAAACCGAACCTAAAATCGGTATTCGAAGCTTAAACGTATCGTATTGTAAGCGGCCCGTGGTTCTCGTCCATTTTATAAGGCGATAAAATCCCACGCCTATAGCAGCCAGAACAATCCATCCCAAAAAGCTCGTAAACAAACCTTGAATAAACCCGCTGATGCCCATCAATATCCTTGTCGGCAACGGCAGGACTGTCAGGTCGGCACCCAAAGTGCCTATTATCTTCGGCAATATCACGGTTATGACGATGATTACCGAGACAAGGCCGAGGCACAAAACGAAAATAGGATAGGCGGAGGCATTTTTCATATTCGTTTTGATCTTCTCTTCCCTGGTCAGCATGTCTGCCAACTGAACCGAAGTCTCTTCGAGTATTCCACCTGTCTCACCGACTCGTATCATCGACAGATATAAGGGGCTAAACACTTTCTCATGCCTGGCCATAGCTTCCGAAAGAGACTGCCCGGCACTGACTGCATCTACGAGATCGCCCAGCAAATCTTTTGTTGCTATCTTGTGCTGCTGTTTGCGAAGAAGCTCGAGTCCGTTAAGCAGCGGAAGTCCCGCTCGCAAAGCCGTACTGAGCTGGGTCGTCATAGCCAAAACGTCTTTGCTTGAGACCCTTCGCGAGCCGAATTTCAAAAACTGCCCCACATCCGAAGCCGCCGTCTCGGCCTGGCTGTCACCGGGGCTGTGCGACCGAACCTCTTTGGTCAATTCTGTTACGAAATTGCCTTTTTCAGTCAGAGCTACAACCGCGCTTCTGCGGTCAATTGCCTCTATCGTTCCCGCAACGTGCCCGCCGCTCTGATCTACCGCTTTATAGGAAAACCAGTTCACTTTAGGTATCTCACCTTTCGTATTTCATATCTCATTCGAGATGACGTTTCACTTTTTACTGTCTAATCTTCCTCGCCGATACTCTTGGCAACTCTGAAGATTTCCTCAGGAGTGGTAACACCTTCCAATACCTTGGTGAGACCATCGTTCACCATACTTATGTGGTCTGGGGGGGCCGCCTTTATAATTTGTTCGGTCGTCGGACTTGACGCGATCAGCTCACGGAGAGTTCCCGTGATCCTGAGCAGCTCATATATCCCGATCCGCCCGCTCATGCCGGTTTGTCCACATTCGTTGCATCCGGTCCCGTGATAGAACTTCGTATCAGGCTGAATCTTCATCGAGCCATTCAGGCTTTTGATTAGATGTTCGTCCGGCTTGTATGGTACTTTGCATTTGGGACAAATCGTTCGTATAAGCCTCTGCGCCATAACCGCCTCAAGGGAGCTGGCCAGAAGGAACGGCTCTACGCCCATGTCGATTAATCTCGTCACGGCCCCGGGAGCATCGTTCGTATGAAGTGTCGAAAAGACAAGGTGGCCGGTAAGGGCCGCACGAATTGCTATATTAGCAGTCTCACGGTCTCGAATCTCACCCACCATGACGATGTCAGGGTCGTGGCGAAGAATATGCCGCAGGCCCGTAGCGAAAGTAAGACCTCTTTTCGGATTGACAGGCATCTGGTTAATGCCTTCGAGCTGATACTCGACTGGGTCTTCTATGGTTATCATTTTCACGGCAGGGGAGTATATCTTATTGAGCGAAGCATAAAGCGTCGTTGTCTTGCCGCAGCCGGTCGGCCCCGTAACAAGCACAATACCATGGGTCCGGTGCAGGCATTGATTGAAACCTTCCAGGCACTGATCGTTCATTCCTAAATCGTGAAGTTTCATCATGGATACCGACCTGTCCAAAATTCTCAGCTCAATCGACTCGCCGAAAACGGTTGGAACGGTCGAAACACGCATATCGACTCTTCCCTTCTTGCCGGAAAATTCGATATGCCCGTCCTGCGGCACAAATCGCTCGGCAATGTTCATGCCTGCCATAATCTTGATTCTGGAGATAATCGCCGCCTGGAGCCGCTTCGACGAAGGCGTTCTCTCAACAAGCATCCCGTCAATTCTGTACTTGATCTTGACCTGATGCTCGAACGGTTCGATATGAATATCGCTTGCGCGGGCCTCAATCGCTTCGAGTATCACCAGGTTCACGAGATTTACCAGGGACGGCTCTCTTGCCAGCTCGTGCAGCTTCGCCGGCGAGTAATCCCCATTATCCAATTCTTCGGTCTCTACTTTCTGTTCGGCCGGCACAAGATCATCCATCATCCTTGCCACATTGCTGCCGTAGAATTTCAATATTGCATGCTCCATCTCCTTCGGATCGGCATAATATCGATGCACCGAACAACCGGTTACCAGCCGCAAATCCTCAATAACCTGCGGCTGAAACGGATCCGTCATCGCCACTTTTAACCGGCCGTTTTCCTGGCTTAATGGCATAATACTGTATTTGCTGACCAATTCGGCCGGTACAAGCCCTACGATATCACCGCTTATCGAAAGATTAGTCAAATCAACCTTGTCTATACCCGCCTGATGCGCAAGTGCTTCATTGAGCTGAGCTTGCGTTACATAGCCGAGATCCAGCAATATCTGGCCCAATCGCCGGTGCTCGATCTTCTGTTCCGCTAATGCAAATTTAAGGCCGGACTCGTCAAGGTACGATCTTTCACAAAGCAACTCACCTAACTTTTTCCTTTGTCGCAATTTCATTCCTCTCTAACCGTTTGTAAAAACTCTGTTGCAATCATATGTCTATATAAATAAAGAACTTATCTGAATACCAAAACAACTTAGACTCAGCCCGCAACATTATCGGACAGAGTCCGCTCATAACTACCTTCTCAGACGTTTGAGAATGCGGTTTTCTTACAAGAAAATGTTTTTTTAGCAAAAACTTACAATCCCTGTCTGCGAATATTTATGCCTATTCGGATATTCGGTTTTTTCATACCTTTCAGCGTAAATTTCGCGCCTGATATTTATATAGACATCTAAAACCATTGTATGCTATTTGAAAAATGAGCACTTTTTCACATTTTTTGGTGCAAACGTCGAAGAAATCCACAGAATCTATGAGTATAATTCTTTTTTCGGCAATATTCAAGATACAAATCAGACAATCAACATTCAGAACCTAAAAACTTTCCCAGCAATCATTTATCAGTACTCACTCCGGTAAAAAACTCAAAAAACCTGCTGACAAACAGGCTCACGTATGCTAAGCTAAATCTTATGGATGCCGAGCGAGCCACTTTTGTCGCATCTGTTTGGAGAGCCCTATGCGAGATAAGAACTGACTTCGATGAAAGGGAGAAAAAAGTGAGTCGTCCCGGGATTTACTCAGGGAAAGAAAGTGGTTCGATGGGCGTTGAAAGGCTCGTTGCCTCAACTATGCGATTAGCGGCGAACTGTACCGCCACCAGACACAATTAAGCTGTGAAAAGAAGATGGAAAGTTTTGTTTAGCATACTCATGTGATCCAATAGGAGACAGAAAATGCCGGATAAAAAATTAACATCAACGGTCATGATCGTGAAAAGCATACTTGCAATAGTTGCTTCACTAGTTGCTTCTGCGTCTGTTATATACGGTTGCATACTTTTTATCGACAGTCGTATTGAGCATGCTACAAATGACGAGCAATTTATCAGAAGAGTATCGTCTCACGTCAGACCATATGTTATTTTTGATGTAAACAGTTCAATACTCGTGGATGGTGGAGCTATGCAATATTTGGAAACACTCGAAGTAGAAGAAAGGGACAAGAGACGGCATGCTCTCTGTAAAGATAGTTGTAACACCAACAGGTCACCTTGCATACCCTCCTCTTATAGAGAAGCTTGGGGCGGGTCGCTTAATACATACGCCAAATCCCAGGAGAGGGACTGGCCATCAATGGATATATGATGAGCTTGAAGTCGTACATTATGAAAGTGACAAAACTCCAGTTCGTTTTCGATTGGAAATCTTAAAATAAATCCACCCCCGCACTTGAAGGAAGATAGGTGTCGGGTCTATCTTATTGCTATTAATGATAGGTTTTTTGTGTTGTAGTATAGGGGTAGCATGCATAAGGTAAGTCATTTAGTGGCTGAGGATAATAGGCGGTCTAAAGGACGCGAAAGTTGTGGTGCAAACTTCTAAACGCAAATAGATAAGCCTGACCCCTTGGTTCTCCCCGGTCTATAAGGACGCGAAAGTTGTGGTGCAAACTTCTAAATGCAAATAGATAAGCCTGACCCCTTGGTTCTCCCTCTCATTTCTCGGGAGAATAAATAGGGATAATTGAAGTGGTGCGATTCATCGCACCCTGATATGGAACGACCTTTGTCAAACGATATTTTTGGGTTATTCTTGATTTTTTTTACATTATTCTTATGACACTTTCAGGTGCAGGCTGCTTCGACGATGAATC
>Ga0307378_10000940_pt1 | contig 48346 bp, 55 predicted proteins | sample UN1MG_FD_202238 | JGI IMG/M metagenome (GOLD analysis project Ga0307378, IMG submission 202238) | Soil microbial communities from Risofladan, Vaasa, Finland - UN-1 | ecosystem: Environmental > Terrestrial > Soil > Coastal area > Acid sulfate soil | place: Finland: Risofladan, Vaasa | collected... | reverse complement strand
AAAGAGAATATCTACTATTCTTGCGACAACTTCCCCGCTTGCTCCAATTTCCACCCTGCTTGGCCCAACGGGGAAGCCCAGGGAGAAGTCGTCTCTAGGAAGCTCCGAGACGCCCGCAAGGCTTGCTGGGAAAGTTTCCAAGATGTAGCAGGGATGGGAAATAAAAAGGCTTACGAATGGCTTAAGCGCACCTGGGGTTGTTCTAAAATATCCACGTTTAATTCGCAGCAATGCAAAGAACTTAATCACGAGTTGTTTAGGATTGGGAACGCAAAAAGGGCTCTCCACGAAAAAAGTAGAGAGCCCTTGGGGAAATTTTAGGTATTAAAGCTTACCTTTGGCCTTTAGGATTTTGTAAGTGCGTTCGTTGGACGGTTTGGAATTAGTCGGCAACCACAACAAACCAGCGTTACTAAACCTACGGCACCCACTAACCGTACCCGGTTGCAGCGTACCTTTGATCACAAATTCCATGATACGATTTTTCTTGGGATCGATCGCTATCGAACCGTATTCCGTCAGCGTTTCTAACGCCAAACGGTTCCCGACCGAATCGAAACCCCCGGTGCCGTAGACAAAGTAGTGTTGACCGACTTCCAAGGTGTTGCCAGCCACGGTAACGTTTTCTTCATCGTAGTTCCATTTCGGCGGTAAGCCGAACAAAAAAGAATCCTGATTGTACTTTTGGCTTAACGCCAGCATAGCTTCACCAAATTCTTGTAGCGTAAAAAGATTTTCCCGCCAAGGCACGAAAAAGCTGTCTTCCACCACTTGCTTTTTTTCATCATCGTCACAATCCTGGTTGTCGTCAGGACACTCACGGTACATTCCAACTAGGTCGTAAGCGAACAAACCTAAGCTTTTGATCTCGGATAAAAGCTGTTGACTGCGTTTCTTATTTTCTTCCGGTGTGTTGTTCAACCGAGAAGCCGACAACGCAGCGTAGGGCTTGGAGTTACCGATTTGTAAGACACGGTTCACCCCTTTGCCCAAAACCACTAGGTCACGGAAAGGCACGTCCATAACCGTGCAACCTTTTTCACGACTGACCGTCTTGACCAACGCTTCGATAACAGCACGTTGTTTAGTAGTCTTCATTGTGTCCCCTTGCCTCAAGATAACAATAGAAAGGTTGAAAGCAACGCTGTAATGCAAAGTGCCGTCCCCTTTCGCCTTACCTTAGCCCCGCTGGACTAATAGCCTTATCGGCAGCTATCGGGGAATCTTGAGAACTATTTTGGCTTCTATAGGGAAATCAGTAGGTTAGACGAAAAGGGCAATGGTGACCGAGTGGGATTCTCTTTTTACCCCTCCCGTCCCCCTAGGGCTTAATACTATTGAGACTAAAGCGTTGTTTACTTACCACACCTAGGGGCTTAATACTGAGACTAAAGCGTTGTTTATTGGTTTCAAGCCAAGATTTTGTTTGTATGCCATAGCCGACACTATTACTTTTAGATTGTGTAGTAGAATAGAAAGACATTTGCCCTAGTCCAGAAAAATACCGCCAGGCCTCTTCTTCGTTTTCAGCTTCCTATACAGATTCTATAAATTCTTAAAGATATAGGGGTATTGTTTATGTTAGAGCAAGTCACTCAGTCTATGGGTACGCCTGGGCTTTGGGGGTGGGTCACCACAATAGGGGTTGGGTTAACCTTGACGGTTGGTGCTGTTTCGATCTTATTTGAAGTTATGTCCATTATCTTTTTACTAACACCGTCGGAAAAAGACGACATATGGTTAGCTAAATTAGAGAAGCAATGGTTAAAAATTAAGCCGTTTATGGAGTGGTTTCACGTTAAAACACCCATGTTGTTGGTTTTGAACAAAGTTTTAGACCGTGTAAAAAAGATCAAAAAGACGCTAGAGGCCGCCAAGAAAAAGAAAAAAGAGCGGATCGAGAATAAATAAAACGGCTCTTAACCTGCGGCCTTACCTCCAAGAGAAAGGAAGGATTCTAACGTAACGCCGTAAGTTAAGAGCCCTCAACAAAGGGAGGTACCATTATGGGTCAACCCATGACTGTTGCCAAAAAGCTTTTAAGCGATCCGGCACTAAAACGATTTACCAAAGACGAATTAAAAAAGATGGTAACCACACCGGAGGTAAGAGAACTGATATTGAAGTTGAGTTTAAAGCACGAACTACCCGCCGCTGAAGTCAGAAAGGCTTTGCTAGCCGAAATCCAAATAGAAGCTAAGGAACTTAAAGATTCGCCATAAACAGACAGTCCCACATCATCGATTTTTCCCAAGCCTTCTTCGCCGTCCGCCTTTCCCAAGCCCATTGGGTTTGGAGGTGGTCGGTTGTAGTAGGGCAAACTTCCAAGACTCTGGCTTTGACGGCGTCGGTTTTGCCTTGGTAAAGGTACATGAAAAATGGATTAGTCCTTTCCCGTTCCACTAGCTCGATAGCCGCTTCTTTCTTTCCTCGGCCCATGATTTGCCTCAGATATTCTTGCACCCCGTACAAGTGCATAGCGTAGCCCTTCTGGGACGGTTTAACTAAAGGGGTGCCTGAGTGCCGTTTCATATTTGTCGTCGGTTCTAGGCCTATATACTTCCACGTATAGTACATCATCTGAAACATCGCTGGGGTGATCGTACACCTTTTGTCGTCGTCGTCCTTACAATACCGGTGCAAACCCCTTAGACGGCACCCAAAGAATGAAATCAAACAAGGCCGGTTTTTGTCGATCCAACTTTTCCACTGGACCGCAGCTTCTTGATCTTTAGTTTTGACTAGGTAGGCCAGCACCCCCAAAGCCATATCCCTAGAAAAAGAATTATGTTTACCGATATTCCCTGGGTTCCGGCGAGGCGACCGCCACCACCGCCCGTCAGCACTTTGGGAGTCTTTGACTGTAAGACATCCTATTTCTTCCCCGGAAAGACAAACCAACCCGGCGAAAAGCGTGGAATCACCGTCATCGCAATCTTGTTTAGAAACGTACCCGTCACACCTAGGAGCGTGAGCCAACCACTGTTCCTTGTTTTCTTGCAACACCCCGTCCAACGAAAGCGAAAAAAGGCTGGTGGGTAAGAATAAAAGCAGACACAATAATAGACGCATCGAAACCTCCGGGGATCGGTAAAGGATAATTAGAGCTTTAGGGAAGAAATATTTAGGTTACTTTCAAACTAACTACGCATCGATTGTTAAAATATGAACAAGGAAAATAGCTTTCACATAATCGGGCGGTTTGAGGCCGTCTTTATGGAGAAAAGCTATGTTAGAGAAAAATCGGAAGCGAGCTTGGCGGCGGGTCCAAGAAACCAGGGTGCAAACCAAAAGATTTCACTACTACAAAGATTGGTTTTGGTCTTACAGTGATGATTGGTCCATGCGAAATAAGCGGAATCACTCTATAGCTGACGATCCAGTGCGGTACGCTTACCTCAAGCAAGGTCATTGGTCTTGTGGGTGTAAGGGGTGCAAGCCTTATAAATGGTTTTATTCTCGCTATCAACGAATGAAGAATTCAGATCAAAGACGCTATCAAAGCGCTACCAAAGCGGAGGACTAGCAAGGTACGGCACAAAGTTAATTACAACCCGTTTCAGCTTTTACCCAGGCTTCGAAGTACCTTAAGGGGAGCTTCGCCCCCCCGCCGGAGTGACCTTGACCGAGGCCGATTTTTTGATACAAAGCGGCGGCGTTGAGACCTACGGGCCGGTTTTTAAGGTTTTGACGGTTTTGGTCGTTCAGATCCGGCAATAAAGTCAAACCCCCGGCGTTCCCGCCGTGACAGGCTTGTTGAGAACAGTTAGCATTGATGACACGTTCGATGGAAGAAAAAGCGCTACGGGCTTCTTTACAATTTGTGGTGTCGGGTAGCAGTGGCCGGTAGGGGACGTAGTTAGAGCTTAACGGGCCGCACCCCCAGGCCACCGTCAGCGTTAAAAGTAGTAATCGCATATATAAGTTCCCCATATTTAAAATAACATAAAATATTATTTAGTTTTTGGGCATGGAGAAGATTACAGTTCTGGGTTAGGTTTTCTGAAGTGTGAACTAGCGATCTATAAGGACTGACATGGCTTTTCCCCTCAAATTACTTATAGGTCTATGGCTACTGAGCATAAGCACATTCGAAGCCCAGGGTGAGCCTTGGTTGGGAACGAGGTACGCTCAAAATTGTTCGGGGTGTCATGCGCCGGGTAGAAGGAATTTACCTCCGGTGGAGCGTAGGTGTAGCTTATCGTGCCAAGGGTGTCACGTAAACCCAAATGGTGGGGGTTTGAGGAACGCTTACGGTAAGTGGAATGAGAACCGCTGGCTTAGGACATGGAAGCTACCTTATCAAAAAAAGAAACCTGCCCCTCTACAAGAGCAAGAATACTACCGTCCTTTAAGTTATTTTTCAAAAGAAGCAAAAAGCGCCGGTAGAAAGCCATCGGAATTGAAAGAGACCGAAGAAGAAGCTGTCCCAGAAAGCCGGTACGATCGGTATCGTGATTTTTATTACGATAGGCTGCCCGAAGCCACCAGAGAAGAGTTCCTTTTTACGGTACCTGTAGACGATCCTTATAATGATATGTTCACAAATAAGTTAGATGCTGGGTTGGATATCCGGTTTGCGACCTTGAAACGCCTAAGGGTTAAGGACGACAACCTATACAATTTTGTTATGAGCGCCGACATGGGCTTACGTTGGCGACCTATCTTCAAAAATGTACATTTCGTTTATGAAGCACGAGTTATAAATGGGCCGGTGAACGCTTCGCTAGACAGCAGTTTAAAAAACGAGTTCACACGCAGTCTATACGCTATGGTTGACGATTTACCTTATAATGTGTTTGTTATGGGGGGCTTTTACCGCCCCAATTTTGGTAATATGGGCGCTGATCACTATGCGCTAGCTCAAGTTTTGACAGCTAGCACTATTAACGAAGGCAAGCCATACAAACTACTATTTAAAGCAGTGAGTATTGGAACAGCCCCCAACGTTCCTTATGCTAATTTACATCTGATAGCTCGGGACGTGAGTAAAGACCCAGGAAAAGATGGCACCCAAGGTGTAGTAGTGAACACAGGGTTAAGGTTTGTCAGCTTCGGAGCCTCAATAAATTATTCGCTTTGGTACACCAAAAACGGCATTGAGCTAGAGGATAAAACATCTATACTACATTCATGGCACTTATTAGGAACAGTAGGTAGATTTATCTTGGGTGTCGAATTGTTGTCTTTAACGAGAGATAACGCCACCGAAGATTACCGACGTGGTAGCGTTATTAGTTACGAAGCTAAATTTCGCTTTTGGCGTGAGAATTATTTGACTTTAGATTACGCCGTTGCAAATACCGCACAAGATTTGAGTGCTGGGGAGTCGAAGCAATTAAAGCTGGGCCTGAAATCCTTTTTGTTCCCTGGGTGGGAATATTCCCTACAATGGTCCTTAGACAACACTTTAGTACAAAACCGCAAACAATCTCAAACGACGGTGTTGTCGATGTTGCATATGTACCTCTAGTCTCTGCGGAACCTGCAAAACAAAGAACCGATGTTAACAGGAGTGCCGGATTCTATCCTAGGGAAAGCGGATGGGAAATTTCGGTACTCTAATTTGCCTTCTAACTGATTGCCCGATTCTTCTAAAACAATCCCCCCAATGAAAACACCCTCGATAAAAACATTAACAATTTGGCCGGGTACTTGACCCCCGTCAAAGTCGATCTCCCAACTAGCCCGGAAACGGGTATCTTCCATCCGAAGATCAGCTTCTCTTCCGTCTGCCCCGTTAGCTCGGCAACGAAATCGATCATCTTTCGCAAAGACGGAACTCGATACCACCATTAGTATTAAAACTAGAAACTTTGTCATATAAACCTCACACTGTTTACTACTATACACTACAATTATAAGTTAGGAACCAATCTCAGGGGTGGAAAAGTGAAATTTTTGATTTTATTTTTCGGTTTAATTACGTGCAGCCAACCGAGAGAGTTAGTACCCGATCCTTGTGCGGCGGACTCCCGAACTTATAAGGTTACGGGAACAACAACATGGAATGTGACAAAAAACGAAGCGTTTTGGGTCTCGGGTAAACATCAAGTGTTTGGGGAATTATCGGCCCCGCTTGTAGCGGCGATTGATAATGATAATTTTAAATTTGATATCAGAGTGTCAAACCGCCCCGATTCAGGCTCGGTATTGCGAGACGATAGAATTTCAGATTATGTGTTTGGGTCACCTTTGTCGGAGTTGTTGACGCTAAAACTGTCGAGCATAAAGGAAGTTATCGGAAGCCCCGATCCTACTATGCCGAAAGCTGGGGAAACAACCCGGCTCGTTTTAGACGTTAGTTTCGCTATTGCGGGTGCGGTGGTACAAAAACAAGTAGCGGCACGCATTAGCTCCCACACAGGTCACCTAACCGTTACCACTGAAGAGAGTGTTGCGTTTGATATGCGAAAGGATCTCTTACTATCCGCACGTCTCGACGAGATGATGAGCCTAGTCGAAGCCACCCTCGGGGATGCTGTCACGATAGACTCAAATCTGATTTTGGTTGAGAAGGGATGTGAATGAAAAATTCAGATCAAAAGCGCTACCAAAGCGGTGGGGAATATGTTAGTTAGATGCGGTGTACACCGTGACCTTCGGGTTACGGGGCGGGTATGCTAAGTGGTACAGCCCACCCGAGCAGGGTTGAGACGTGAGGTTCGAATCCTCACCCCGCCCAACACCAACCCAAACTACAACAAACATGTTAAGCTTTATAAGACACCTTATTTAAACGGGGATCTTTTATGAGTATATTACACTATTTTGTTTTGGTTTTGATGCTGTGGATGTTTTTGTCGGCGGACGTGGCTATGGCGGCAAAAGGGGTGGTGTACAACGAAGACTTTCAGGTCACCAACGAAGACTTTCAAGTAGCCCATTCTAGAGCGGACGCTATTTTCGAAAAGGAGATGGGCGAAGCGGATTTTTGCGAAGAGTACAGCCGGTTTCTCAAGCACGATGGGAAGATCTCGATGTGTTGGGCGGAAAAACCCGTAACTTTTTGGCATTGGTCTTGGGGGTACGCTGTCCGAATTCCTTGTGCTTTATGGGCTGAATGTTTAAGTCGGGAATAAAGTAACCCAAAGAAATATACCAAAGAGCCCTACACCAGCTAGCGCAATAGCTATGAAAAATATCGCACCCACCCAAGTCCCACCGTCCCAGTCTTTCATGCCTTCCTCGTGGAAGGCCGCTTCTTTGGTGTACCAATCGGTGCTGTGGAACTTAACGGTCTTTATGTTGCAGGTTGGGATCATCACCTCGGAATCGGTTTTAATCATAGCGTTGTGTTTGAAGTACCATTCCAGATCCCAATCCCGCTCTCGCCCGTTGGCCTTGTTGGCGTTATAGTTCCATTCTGAGTACCCCTTCAGCGTCACGGTGTAGGTTTTAGGGCCGAGTAGTTCACCCTGGCTATAGCGACCAGTAGTCTTTGATTTCTTTAACATAGCCTTTAGTTTCCGCCACCAACTCATCTTTGCTCCTATTTGAAAGGTAGTAGAACACTACAGGTCTACCGGAGATCTCGGCAATAACATTCGTAGCCCGGCCTTCGTCGGGATCGTCCCAATCCCTAAGCCGGTCAGACACCGCACAATCTTTGCACCCACCCCAAAAATGGACATCAGTAATCTCTTCCAGGGAAGCGCTGCGGGTACACAACGGGCAATAGTCCCCGTGGCTTTCAGCGAACACCGGCTTTTCTAAGTCGGTTTTTTGCATCCAATAGGGAGAATTTTGTAGGTAGTCCATATCTTCGAAGCAATCCCACAAAGCGTAGTTGAAGCGGTCACTAGCTTCGGTGGAAGGATGCCTAGGATTCTTTTGCTTGTACACAAACACAGCACGAAACATTACAGTTCCCCTTTAAAAGTTATCGAGTAAGGTATTTGAAAGGAATTTATTATGTCAGACCGGAAAACTATTTTCAAAGCAATCGTCGGATCGAAGCTCTACGGCACCGACCACCCTTTGTCGGACGACGACTTCTTGGGTGTGTTTTTACCCAACCGGAAAGATTTATTGGGGATGCAAACCCCTCCGGCGGAGATAACAGAGAATGTAAAAGAGTCTACTACAGATCGAAATCAAAAAGGCGATGTTGATTCTAAGCTGCTATCTCTAAGACATTTTTTCAAGATGTTGCTACAAGGGCAATCTGGGGCCGTCGAGCTATTATTCGTGCCGGAAAGCAAGACTATTTTCACCACCCCGGAGTGGGCGAAGATCGTGGAGAACAAAGAGATATTCCTTTCCCGGTCGGGGGTTTTGCCGATAATTGGTTTTGCGCTCAGCCAGAGCCATAAATCTTCGATTAAGGGAGCTAACCTAAATTTGATCCGTAAGCTTATCAAAGACCTTACCCCTTACGCTAAAGGGGCTACCAAGGTCCGAGATGTAGTAGAAATATTCGGTGAGACCTATTTGATGATGAAGGGTGGGGCGGAGGTCAAGTACACCGAGGCGGTGGACGGGACTAAGGTGGTGGACGTAGCGACTCGGATGTTTAACCTGGGTGCGACGGTGAAGAATTTCGTTACCGGGATGCAAAAAATGGAAGAGAAATACGGCTCCAGATCTGAACTCGCCGCAGGGATAGGGGTGGACACCAAGTCGTTGTGTCACGCTTATCGGTTGCTCTTTCAAGCTGAAGAATATCTCTTACACGGTACTATCAGTTTCCCTCGCCCGGAAGCCCCATTTTTGAAAGATGTCCGCCACGGGCGCTACCAAGCAGATTTTAGAGAAGAAATAAGTTCCAAAGTAGACTACCTTAAGAAAGAAATTATGCCTAAATCACCGTTGCCGGAAAAGCCGAACTTTAAAAAGGCCGAGCTATTACATATTGAGATGGTAGGGGAAGTGCTGTGAAAATTCTAATGGTGGTTTTGCTTTTGGGTGGGTGCGGTAAGATGCCTAACAGCAGAGTAGGGCAAGCTTCCGGTTATAGTATCCATTGTATCGACGGGGTGTTGTATTTCTCTGGTGGTAGTCATATGGCTGTGAAGATCGACAAAGAAACGCTAAAGCCTACGAGGTGCAAGTGAAAGTTGGAATATACGCCGGTTCTTTCGATCCGTTCCACAAGGGTCATGAAAACATAGCTAGGCGGGCGGCGGCTATCTTCGACGAAGTTATAATAGCGATCGGGGTCCACCCAACAAAAAAGGCTGTGTTTAATGTTCAAGACCGTCGGGTGATGATCGAGCGGACGTTCACCGACACCGACCGGGTCACCGTGGCAGCTTTCGATTCTTTGTTGGTGAATTTCGTAGAAGAGCTTGAAGAGCACGATTGTCATGAATCTTTTTATTTGGTGCGGGGATTACGGGACGCTCACGACTTCGCTGGGGAAAGCCGGTTAGCTTTCGCTAATAGGGATATAGCGACCAACCAAAACGAAACGGTATTCATTTTGACCGACCCGTCCTTGTCCCATATCTCTTCTACGCTTATCCGAGAGCTTCTGAAGTACGAGAGAGCTTGCTTCCACTACCTACCCGACCCGGTAGCGGACCTTATAGAATGGCGGCGGGAGCACCCTGGAACGATTCTTTTAGACAACGTAGTAAGAGAGATGGTGTCTGATTGAATAGAACCAAAGTATATAGCGGAAGTATTGCCAAAAACCTAAAGCTACGAAACTTCTATGATTTTGGAAATATTCTACTGGCTCCGCTGCCTTAGCCTCTATGTAGTCCTTTACCTTCATCCCGTTCCTTTCTTGAGATTCTTCAGTCTTTTCCGCAAGCGTTTGATAATGCAAATTTATCATAACCTGGGGTCCAAGCTCGCTTCCGATTTCTCTTGGTTAATCATTTGGGCTATCAGATCACAATAGTCCTCGTTTTCTAGGTTAATTTCAGCCCTGGGTATTTCCAAAAGACTCTTGCCTATCTCAAATTCAGCGATAGAAGTCCCGACTTTCCTTTGGATAGACTTCGACCCTATCAACTTTTCGTACTTCCCCGACTCTTTGAAGTCGTACCCGTAGACGATCGTCAAGTAGTCGTGGTTCCTAACCTTCAAGTAGGGTGCTGTGCTAGCATTATAGACCATCTCTGGTTTGACCACCACACCTTCCATCTTCAAGTTGGTAGCGGCGTTGTGGTAAAAGGCTTTGGCTTCCGCCCAATATTCTTCCTTGTTGAGATCCACTACCAAATAAGGGTCTTTGTTGCCTGTCAGCTTGAAGACCTCTTCGTTGGTGCGGTCGAAGAAAGTTGTTTCGGTGCCGTCTTCAGCGATATCTTTCAAACAGGAGAACCCTTTGAAGGTCAAAGGCCCGTCTTGGCCGTAAAGCTCGACTTGTTCGTTGTACACCCCGATCTTATCCGCTAGGTCCGCTAAGGGTACGTGGCGGTAAGTAGCGATGCCTTTGTATTTCGCTGCGGCGTGTTGGCCGTACTTTTCCACCAGAGCCGCTTTTTTAAGGGTCGAAACGTCTTTCTTGAAATCTGTGGCGGAGATCTCATCGTGGAGCTTACCCAACAAACCTTCGAACCCGGCTTTGACTAGGTAGTCGTGTTCGGCCTTCAAAGCGTGGCCGATCGGTTTGAAGGTTTCTTCTACCAACCCTTTACCTAAAGCGAACCAAGGCAATAGCTCGCCGTCTAAGATCACCCACTCTTGGCCGGGGTGTAGGTCTTTGACTCTAGCGATCTCCGTGAGAAGAAGCTTTTCGAGATCTTCTAGGATGTCAGCCCGGCGTATTTTGAACCCACCTCGGGAAGCGGCGAAGCTTTCTTCAGGCTTCAACAAATTTAGATAGAGGTTGCAACGGCTCCCCATATACTTATGTTGGAGCACACAAGTCGTAATCCCTTTGTCCTTGTAATAGTTCAACCCTTGTTCCAGCGACTCTAATTCGTTGCTAGGTAGATCTTTGTCGGCTGGTGACATCGTCCCAGAGATGAAGTTGATTTGGTGGGTAGCCGCCCACTTTAGCCGCCTTTGGCCGTCCAGGTCGAGATCACTCGCTTTCAACCGGCTCCTTTTGGATTCGGGAAAAAGGACTATCAACTTTTCCGGGTCTTTGGTGGGTGTTATTTTATTCACCGAGTTCATAAACACCCGGTACCCTGGCACGACCTTAGCGTGGTTGAGCTTGCCGCCTTGAGGGCACCCACCGTCGAACAGGTATTTGTTTTTCGCCCTAGACACCCGGCCTAACGGGATGTGCCCAGCGAATTGCCAAGGGTGGCAATTTTCAGCGGTTTGGAACCAAAACTGAAGCTCTTCTTCCCACACCTTTCGTTTTTCGTCCAAGGTGCCTGGGTGCCGTGGGATGCGGTAATTACGTTGCTTACCTAGTGCGGTGCCGTCTATTTTGCCGAGAAATTTGTCTTCGGACGGGGCGTGACAAGCGAAGAACGACGTAGACCGCACGAAAGGCAACGCCGCTTTCCAGATCGCAGTGAACTTGGCTACCCGCTCGGGGTCGTCTTTAAGTTCGGACGTGCAAGTAAAATAGGTATCTAAGATCTCTTGTGGGACCGAGCCTTCTTGGACCTTGCCGTTGAACCACCGCCAAATGAAATTCTCGTGGTTGCCTTCTACTACAATAAAGAGATGAAGGTTGTCGTAGATAAAATCGATTAGCTCTGGGGATTCCGGGCCTTTGTCGATGATGTCACCCAACAAAATCAAGAGATCGTCCTTTTTAGCTTCAGGTACAATCAGCTTACCGTTTTCGATACCGTACCCGGCTTTGTTCAAGGTCTCTTTGAATTCGGTGAAGCACCCGTGGATATCAGTGATGATGTGAGCTACGTTATCCGGCAGCCAAGTCCTTTGCCAAAATTCTAGGTGCGGGATTTCTACCTCGATATGATCGAAGCTCTTCTTGCGTAGCTTAAAGATATCGGTGAAGTCTTTCCTTTTAACCCCAGGGTAGAAGTCTTTGCGAAGAGTTCGGATATGCTTGTGGACAACTTTTTTAGAATAGAGGTCAAAGTCCAAACCTTTTTCGTATTCGTCCTGGTTTTTGTAGTCTAAGACTATCAACGCCGAAGAATAGTGGTTGGCTTTCGCCCGATCCAAGAAAGCTTTTCTATTCCCTTCCGATAAGTTCGTAGCGTCCACGATGATAAACTGAGCCGATACCGGCCACTTCATCAACCGAGTACATTTTTCGTGTAGTAGCTCGAACGCCGACCTAGAAGGTTGTAGCATAATCGGTTTGTGCTTGTGGTATTCGTACCCTAGAAGCTCGTGGCGTTGGTCGTCAGACGATAATATAGCTACGTTCGGCTTGTAGTAGTCAAGCTCGTGCTCCAAAGCTTTATCCAGCTTGGCTTTTAACGTTTTAGCCAGAGTAGATTTCCCCGCACCGCTAGGCCCGGCTATGAAGATTAAGGTGTTTAGTTTAAGTTTGAACGTGACTTCCTTAACCGCTACAGGAAGCGGGTTGATAACAGCCGTTTGTTTGGCTACTTTGGGCCGGATAGTAATATCTCTCGGCTCTTCTTCTTCTTCTTCTTCTTCTTGCGACCAAAAAATGAAATACAGACCGAAAACAACTATCGAACCCAGTAACAAGAAGGCAGCGGCCCCGAAACCAACTAAAAATTCTTCCATTATTTAACCCCTTAGAAAAAGAATTGAACACCTAGCGTAGTAACGACCCCGTCCACCGTATCGCCGATCCCGAATATTTCGGCTGGTGTTTCTTTACTAACCTCGCCTATCTCAGCTACCCACTCACGGAATTCCTTCTCGGTGAATTCGAACTTGTGGTCGTCGTGACGGTATTCGGTGTCCAACCCGTAATTGACGTTGAAGTCAGCGTTAGGGCTGGTGACGACTAGAGTACGGGCGTAGTGCTTACCGAAAGTGATGACCTCCCTTATAAGAGCCGTGGCTTCCGCTTTTTCCATATGCTCGATAACTTCCACACAAATAATATCCATAGCCTTATCAGCCACCGCATCTTCTTTTGCAGCTATGCACAGGGTGAACGCCTCGAAAGATTCCAGCACCGTGACATTTTCCAACTTCTTGCGAGCCAAGCGTTTGGTGATGACCTCCCTAATATTTTCATCTGTATCGATAGCGTAGTAGGGCAGATCGTTTTGGGCGGCTTTCTTAGCGAGCTTCAAGGTCTGGTTCCCTTCCCCGCACCCGATCTCTACCAAGACGTTGTTGGTGAAGATCCTTTCTTGCACCGCTTTGAGACGTTGGTCGTTGGTGTTGCCGAACACCATATCGATATTTTTGCCTTCGACGTTCTCTAACAGCGCTTTCTTTTCTTTGAACTTCTTTTCGGATTGCATCAAGTTGACCTTGAACACGTATCGCATAAAGTAAGGAGCGTTCACCCGGCCCATAGAATCGATATACTTTATAAGTTGATCTTCGTTTCCTTCGAAGAAATCGTTTTTGTTTCGAAGGATATTCAGAACGAAAAACAAAGCAGTATAGTTTACTAAATCTGAAAGAGACCTCTTGGTTTTGATCTTCAGATTATAATTTTTGTCTGAGATCGGGGTAGCTACTAGCTCGAAGTCGGGTAGGTACTTGGGGAATATTTCCAAATAGCTTTTAGCATCCAAGTTCACTAGAGGGATCTCTAATTCGTTGTCGAACCCGGTAGCGTCTTCTGTTGTAGACCCTTTGTACAAAGAGCTAAAGTAGTCTCCGATGGCTGCGGGTACGAACACCGCTGAGTTAAAACGTGACACATTCATGAATTCGATATGCTCGTCTTTATGTTTTTTGAAGGACACCCGGTTGGGGTTGTCCTTGAAGTAAACGGTATAGGTTTGTTCATCACCTGCGGGAAAAAATCCAAAGGTGTGGCCGTACCCCATAGACTTCACTAATAGACCGGTCTCTGGGTTTTTAGCCAAGGCGTAAGACATCTTAGGATTGGTAGATCGAATATGTAGTAGAGCCATTTGTCCCTCGCAAAATGTGTAACAGGCTTTTCGAAACATACATACAAAACCTAGACCTGGCCAGTATTTCGTTATTTGAGAAATCAAATAACGTTTTTTCTATTACTTTGGTAATGTAACCGGTTCGTTGTTTACTGTACTACATCCTTTTGAATTCTACCTCCTAGAACTCAAGCTCCTCCCAAGCATCCACAACCGAAACTGCGGCCAATTCTGCAAATTGATTTTATTAAAAGGGGTTTTATTATGAAAAACTTAGGCAATGCGTTTGGGGTTTTCGCCCTGATCTTATTGCTCACCACGGGGTGCTCACCGGAGGAAACTAAGATTTACGAATCTAGTACACCGCCTGTGCCGACTCAACCAGTCCCGGTACCAACACCGGACGTTCCTGATGCGAAGCCAGCATTCGTAGGCTTGACGATGATGGACGACATGATCTTGATTGACTTGAACACGTTGAGTGACGTGGAAAGGTTGAACACCCGGTATCTTGTTTCTTGTAACGAGTACAACGGTGGGGCACAAGATATGGCTCCGTTCTTGGCTGCGTCTAGCAAGTTTTTGAACTCGATCTCTACTGAGTCTACCTTAGAGCCTTTAGTTCCGGTCGGTGTAGCTTCTTGCTTGTTCCGTTTGGATCTCAGGGATTTTGGTATTTCTTTCAGCGAATGGCGTAAGCTAGAGAGTCTCTTACTCCTTGACTTTGTTGACAAAAGTATCCGTGGGCAGCAAATTCGTTTCTTGACAAACACAAACAAGCCGTACATTTTTGGGGCGGATGGTGCGATCACAGCATTAGGCGCAGACTTGTTAGCTCAAAACGGTTTGTACTATGACTTGATCGATCAACCAATTGGACTCGATGCGTTCTTCGACAGCCTAGGGGTTAACGTCCAGAGAGAATTTGACGATGAAGAGGCCGTCGTTGGGGCCTTCAGCCAAAGTCAAATAGCTTTGGGCAAAACGAGATCCGTGCAAACTTTGGAATCTGACGATGGTTTCGTAGTCACAAGTTACGATTCAGCGTTGAGCGATCAAGATTCTCACTTTGTGAATCCGTTCCCGTTAGAAGCGGCACGAGCCCAAGGTGTAAATCGTTCTAACAAAATCTTCGATTTCGCAGCGCAAGAGCATATTTTTTCCTTGCCCAACGGAATGTTAGGTTTTCGTTTGAACGGATCGGGCGGTAACGCTGAAACATTCGCTCCTAACGACGTAGTAATTAATTTGTCGGCTTCCGGGCAGCAATTAGACCCTACAATTTACATCGGTAGCTGCTATGCGTGCCACAGCGGTGAACCATTTTTGAAGTTCCGAGATCAGTTGAGCAACCACATCGCAGGCACAGCAAACTTTGACGCCTTAGAAAAAGATCTCGGAAGAGTCTTCTTCGACGATGTGAAGATGGAAGCTCGCTTGCGAGTAGCCGACACACAACACAGGACTGCTTTGGCTAGGATCGGGTCAACGGAAACCGGCGACGGTATCCACCAAAACTTGATCTACCCTTTACGTAAAGAGCAAAACGCTCAACAAGTCGCTGGGTATCTAGCGATGCCTGTAGACGAGTTCTTGCAACGACTAGCCGGTTCCGGCCAGTCTAGCCAGATTTTCGGTAACCTTCTTAACGGTGGAACCATCGGGTTGGCTGCGCTGAGTGCTAACTTCAACCAACTAGTTGTTGATGTTGGTGCCTTTAAGGATGATGAACTATGAAATTACTAGCAAAAGCATTTGTTTTGCTTCTGCTGAGTTTCCCGATGTTCTTAGGCTCTTGTGGTCCATTGGTGGAAGTTAGGGAAACCCCTAGCGGCGGCGGCGGCGGCGGCGGCGGCGATGTCAAGCCACCACCGCCACCAAATCAGAACATCGGTTTTGATGAAGCAGTCGATATTATGGACGATTATTGCGGGGCTTGCCACGCTAGTAGTCCGTGGATGCAAAGCGAATCTTCCTTGAAAAGAAGTTCGGTAGCCGTTCGTGTGTCGAACAAAACAATGCCGCCTGGTTTGTCTGATCTCAAAATGCCTGAAGCTGAAAGAGCAAAGCTCATGACCTATTTCTAAGTGTTATGTTTAGGTCAGGGTATTGCTTTAAATAAGGGATTTAGAAATGAAATATGTATTAGCGTTATTTGTGGGGTTGTTTTTGGTAGGATGCGGTGGTGGCTCGTATAAAGAGACTAAAGACCCTGGGCCGGGTGGCGACCCTAGGCCGGGCGGCGTAACACCCGCTCAACAAGCTGCTTGGGCCAACACAGTACAACCAATCGTGGCCGCTAATTGTGCCTTGGCTGGGTGCCACGCCGCAGCCGGTTTTGTAAAATCCCCCGCAGCGTTCTTAGGCAGCAAGTCTAAAGGTATGGTGGCTTCGGGTAAGATGCCTAAAGGCCGAAGACTCTCGGCGGCTCAAAAGGCGTCGATAGCAAATTTATAAAAACTCCCGACAAAGAAATCTATAGGGCGGTGCTTCCTGACGGGAACACCGCCTATCTTATAGTGCTATATCAAACTCTTTATGCTTAATTGAATCGCCCCCTAAAATGTAAACAACATGTTAGGGGCTGGTCCGATATTTGCACATAAGAATTTGGGAGGTGCTCTGTGGATTGTTTTCTTTGCCCGAGGGAATTTGAATGTAAAAATATCAAAACGATATTAGTGTTTTTTGATGATGCGTGTAAGATAGACCTACCTTTAGGTTTACGACAAGAGCTTGAAGACTTTCGGACCTGTTTGATTCTTCTTGAGTACCGATATCCTTTGGGTGAGCAAAATTGTAAGCTAATGGAAGATCGAGAAGTTCCTAAAGATCTCGCTATCCAAGGGCTCGACATCTTAAAGAGGCTATACAAATACAGACTAACCCACAGACCTTCCGCAGTTAGTTGAGGGGTAGAAGGGGGCTCCGGCCCCCGTTTCTTATTTCACCTCTTTGCCACCAGAACCGATAACATCGCCAGGTTTTCCTGCAAGGGTAACTAATGAAGAAGGTGGGCTCGCTACCTCTTTTATAGGCTTCTCTTCGAGGGCGTCGATCTCTTTGTGTTCTATTACATATTTGCAATTAGATTCAACCCGCTTGTCGTTTGGTTGCACAAAAGCGATTCGGTCGTTGTTGCTGAAGATAATATGCTTAGCGTCGTAGTTGACTTGGCTCGACCCTTCAAACAAACATATTGTATAAGACATTATTCCCATTCTCCTTTAAATTTTAAAATGATTTCTTTCTTGGGTGACACCCGAAGCTGGCCGGTTTTAGGATCTACGGTTTTGTGAAAGTGTTGTACGTTGATAACGGCCTCGGTGAAGTAGGCGTTCGGAGCTTCAAACACAGCGGTCACAGGAATAGTTATCTCACCTACCCCGATTTCCGATTGGTCTAACAACACCGCAGCGATCCGAGGCGTAAGAATCTCGGACATCGAATTAGCGGCTAGCTGTTTGATAAGATCTTTCTTATCCTTCAAGGCGTCCATTGCCATACCTTCCAAACTATATCATGTTCGAAAGCTTCTAGCTCTTCGATCAACACCGACCGGGTGATCGACCACGGCACTTTAAATAAACCAGAGTTAAACATATTCGAGTGGATCTCGAACCCCGGATAGAATTTGTGGGCTTTGAGCAACATATCTCTTACAGCCAGCTTGGTGTTGTCCATAATAATCATAGGATTGTCAGGGGGGCTAAATTGCCACGATGTGATCAAACACCCCACCACCCCGTTCGGGTCGTGTAAAATCTGAGCATCGCCTATCTTACAAGTTTTACAAGAGACTTGGTGGCTCTTGTAAGCCATAGGATACTTGTTTTTAAACTGTACAGCGATGCCTCGGCCCCACTTACCGAAGCTGTTACAAGCGTGGGTGATGATAACTTTTTCAGGAAGGTTAGCGAAAAGATCACCCGTGGTCTCGATTAGCGGCATTAGTACGCATCCTTTCAAAGTATTTGTCTAAAATTTCTTCCCCGTCTTGGTAACCAAACATCCTTACTTGCTGGATCACCTTCATGTATTGCTCATTGTTTTCCGGCTTAGGGATGAAAGTTTGATTTCTTTGTAAAACATCTTTCATCACCCGCACCCCGAAAGCTTCCAAGACTTCATCCAGTTCTTTCGGTTTAGGAGCCCAATGCCAATCTTGCAAGAAGACTACCTCTTCTGTTTCACCAGTGTCTACTACAGCTTGCTCGGTATGATCCTTAACGATATTTTTAATAACGAATTCGTCCCCTGGGGCTTGCTTCGCCGAAAAGATCGTGTGACCCGGTGACGGCAGCCAAAAGTTCATAAGGTATTCTTCGGCTCTAGTAGCTTGGCGGATGGTTTTACCAGCGGACAAAGCCATCATCTTTTCCATAAGGTCTGTCATAGATAATCCTCTTTTTTGTAGTATTGATTCCAAAGCTCCAACCAAGACACATCGGCCAAGCTGCTAACATTGTGCTCTGGTAAAGTACAATTTATCTTGGAATCCGAAGGCCTTTCGAAATCACGGAAGCTAGCGATGATCTCATATTTAGGGTTGTCTACCACCAGCCGAGCCCATTCAGCCACCGACACCGCACCCGTAGGAGCTATGTTGTGAAACGAATACTGGAGCCGACCCGAGTTCACTAACATTTTAGCGATCCAAGCAGTCGGGGTCGGGGTCACCAAGTTCTTAGGTAATTCGATCTTCCCTGGCTTAGGGTTGCGGGCTAGGAATTTACCTGGGAAAGTCTTCTCAGGTCGGTGGGTGCCGTACAAGCTTTCGACCCTATAAACATAGGTGTTTGGTCGCCTTATACTTATAATAAGATCTTCCATAGTCGCTTTGGTTTTAGCGTATAGCGATTGGTGGCTCTCAAACACATAGTTCGAAGAAAAAAAGTGTAGTGTGGTTTCTTCGGGCATCTTTTGTAGTAGCTCTGCCGGTAAGCGAATGTGAAGGTCGATGTAAGGTACGAGATCTTTCTTCGCCCCTTCCACCGAACCCGCCCCTACCGTGACCCATATGTGATCTGGTTTATAAAGTTGAAGTGCTTCGATCAGCTTGTTGTTACGATCGGCTGAATAGTGACACCCGTTATGGGCGGTGAACAACTTAACTTCCGTTCCGGGGAGATCCCCAGCGTGTTCACAAATATCTAAGCCTAAGTTCCCGCCACCGATTATAGCGTGTTTCATAGGTCACCTCTCTCAGTCATATATTTTTCCTTCAATTCCACAAGATGTTCCGGGGAATAATTCCATTTTTCTAGCTCACCCCACTTAAGACCAAGTTCAAACTCTACTTCCAAAGGCAGGTTGAAATCTATACCGAATTTGTCAGTCATCGTTTCCATTACCTTATCGGTGAAATAGTATTCCGCTTGTTTTAACGATTCAGCTAGCTCGTCGTAGGGGACTAAGTAGATACAAGAGTCATGTACCGCATTTGAAATTACCCACGGCTTCTTATGCTGTCTTACATAGTCAGCGAACAACGCTGCCCCTAGCATACCTGCGTCCGAGGCAATACCTTGGATCGGGGCGTTGACGGCTTGCCGCAAACACTCAGCAATTTTAGCTTGAGCTTCTCCGCCTATTTGCGAATCGTTAGGGTCAAACATCCCGTGGTCGTTGCGGTACATATCGAATATCGGGAATCTCCGCCGCCGCCCGTTGGGGGTCTCGACATAGCCTTGTGATTGGGCATTTTGTTCCATCCCCTTCTTCCAGGTCGCTATCATAGGGAATTTTGCGTAGAATCCGTCAAACCAATCTTGGACTTCCTCCACTGTTTTCTGATTCGCTTCAGCGACAGCCTTAACACTGGAGCCGTAAAGAATAGCGAAAACGCAATCATCCTGCCTACTTACGTGCGCTACGAAGTATGGGTAACTCGGATCTAGTGACAGGTCGTAGACTTCTTCATCGGTGCGGTCTTCTAGGTCTACTACACTTTCAACCTGAGATAAAAAAGGTCTGTTGCCTGACCCCCATGACTCGATAAGATTCAAAACCCTATCATCACCAGACTCTTGTAAGATCTCTTTATATTTGTCCTTATGCTGGTCGATTTGATACCAAGAAAGTTCATGGGCATGGCAATGGGAAATTTTGTAGTTTTTGTTTAGCTTCTTTTTTATCTGCTTCAAATAGTCTAAGAAACCCGGCAGGGAGTCGTCCTTTGGTGCTATCTGGGTTGTAGGTCTGCGTGTGATATTGTTTGATTCACCTATGGTATCAAAATATCGATCATACCCAGCGCCAGTAATGTAAAATTTGTAATATTCTCTCCATGTCTTAGCTACTGGTAGCTTGCTCATATAAGGTCTGACAGTATTTATGATACCGAAGTTCCACAGCAGTACCGACAATTGCTCTATAAGCTTTTTCGATTTGCTGCAAGCCTCTAACTTACGCTTAATACCTGTGGTGCAATGACCATCCCCTGACATATAACCTCTAATAAAGGCAGCTTGTGAGGCTTTCGAGCTACGTAGGATCGACCACGGAACGTCTTTAAACTCAGCCAAGTCCTTACACCCTAGATACTTCACAAAATATTTAAGCATAACAGAATAGGAAACTGTAAGAGCCCCTGTCGGTGCTTTGTATGAAGACGGATTCACCCCAAATAATTCAAAACCTACTGCTAAAAACTCATCTAGGTAGGAATTCTGGTTTTGTGTAAATCTGAGACGAGAGTCATTTCCCATGCCTGTAGTACAACCTTCAGCGATCAAACACCCTAACCACCACGCAAGTTTCGGCGTCATCTTACTTGGGTATCTCTTCGGTATCATATCCTTGTTAAGAGAAACTTTACTATATTTTGCGGTCATCTTATCCGATCGATACTTTTTTATTTTGTCATAATCGGGGTGTCCTTTACGTAGGCCGTGCTGCTTTCTAAGGTGTTGATCGAGGTAGTGGGCTTTGTCCTCGCAGTAAGGGCACTGTAACCTAGTATCACTAGTATTAGCACCCACGTCATCAGGTGTGAAACAAAGATCAACATCTTCAAATTCAAAAGAATCTTGCCGCCGTAACGGTATGTAGTGGTATCTTGGATCGAGATCTTTCACGCAAAGGTACGCTGTCGATAGATCTCGGCGGTCGTAAACCTCTAGCTTGTGGTCGTCACTAACTTCTATTGACCACCCTCTTTTAGTGGTAAGCCGTACCACCTTAGCTTTTTTGCGGTAGAGGTCGAGCACCGGTGTCCAGTTTTCACCATTCCAAACTTCTTCACCTACCGTGATGTCTTCGATCGGCTTGAAGCCTGTGCGGGTTGGTGTTAAAGTCCCAGCCGCCAAACAAGCCTTTGCTGCTTGTCTTTCATTTTTAGATATTTCTGTTACATCTTTTCCAAATATTAGTGAGGCTGTTTGTTTATGAAGGTCGCCGTAAGTCTCAGCGATTTCTAAAGCTTCGGGTGTTGGGTTTTCCCTGTATTTTAAAAATAGATCCCGACCTTGATTTATGGCTTTGGCCAAATTATCATCATTAGATAAAACACCTACCCATCTGACTTCATTGGCCTTGTAGTCGAGTTGAACCATGACGTGACCGGCAGTAGCTTGGAAGATATTTTTGATAGATTTCTTCGCAGGTGAATCACCCCTGGGGATATTCTGGAGGTTTGGGTTCCGGCACGCAAACCTACCGGTCACCGGCCCTGTAGACAAAAAGTCAGGTCGGATTCTAGTGTCGGTGTTGCAATCTAGGTCTGAATTCCTAGGGTCTACCCGAGCGTAGAGCTTAGTAGCGAAGGTGTTGAAAAGGATTTGGTAGCCCTTCCAATCCGAGTACATTTGGACCCACTCGTTATGTTTGTGTTCGTTTTGCCAAGCGGAGTCCACCGACGGCACCCCGGAAGTCCCGACCTTACCGGTAGGCAGCCTTAACACCGAAAAGAATAAGGCTTGAGCGTGGCCGCCCTTAGCAAAATTGAACACCCAAGGGGTAGAGCCTAAAGGGACTATTCTACTGGGGTGGTTCCTTTGCAAGACGATAGCGTTCGCTTTTTGGCCGACCATGCTAGCTTCCAGCTTCTTTTCTATGTTTTTCATCTCTACGAGCAAAGGTGAATCTTTCGAGATGAGATGTCTTATATGCTGGCGGTTGACGTAAAAACCGTTTTGTTCCATATCGCAAAGCAATCGGATCACTGGGGTGTAGAAGGAAAACATCAACTTCATAAGTTCTTCGAGGTAGTCTTGGCGTTCCGCTTCTTCTATCAAGGCGTGGGCTAACCTCAAAGTTATGTAGACATCCATAGCGCCGTAAGACGATAGCTTCTTAAGTTCCATGTCGAATAAGGAGCCGGAAGATCTTTGGGCCAACACCCCTTTGTCGTAACCGTCGAAGTTGAGATAGTCATAGGCTAATTGCTTCAAAGAATAGATACCGTACCGGAATTCAGCGGCTCGTTCTCGGCGGTTCTCGTCCACCAAAAAAGCGGCTATCTGGGTGTCGAAGATCGGGGCTGAAAGAATCTGGGTACCGATACAAGCTTTTAGGAGATTACATTCGAACTTGAGATTCTGGCCCACCCAATAAGGGATATCGTTCGGATTATGGAAAAGGTCGTACAAGGCCGCTATAAGCCTTTCTAACTCGATGGGGGTGAACGGGGTGTCTGGGTGGTGCAAAGGTATGGTAACGCCTGTGGTGGTGGTCTCAGCGAATTGGATGGTAGCTATTTTGTTACCGTACCGTTTGTTTAGGTTCAAAGTTTCCAAGTCAACCGAAATTGGTACTGTAGAAGTTTTGAGCATTTCGATGTAGTCGATAGCGTCTTCGATGTCGGTGATTAAAAAATCTTCCCCTGGCTCGGTGTCTAGCTCGGCGGTTTTGCCGGTGGCTATCGCCCTAAGTTGTTTTTCCCACTGCTTGATGCCGGACGGATTTTGAATCAAAGATTTAGGTGTAGTAGTGAATCTGGTGGTGGTGCCTTTAAATGGCCGGAAAGAATCGAAAAGCCGAGTGATTGTTTTCATTTCGGTGGGAAAAAGAGCTTCTTTGACGGTTTTGCCCATCACCACTAGGAGCTTCGGGCGGTGTTTTTTGATATCGGCTAGTATAAATTCTTGGCACCTATCTATTATTTCTGTGCGATCCGGGTGTTTGCTTAAGGATTTTGTCTTCATTCTACTGAGATCGAAGTCCGAGCAAGAGATCAAAGACTGTTCTTTGTGTTTGGCGGGTATCGAAGCGGGGTCTACCGGCCACCCCCGGACTAAATAAGTTACAGCGTAGGTGATTTCTTCGCTGACTTCACCCAACACCCTTTTGATTATGCTCGCTTCCGGGCCTTTGAAAGGTCGGTTGTATTGCATCTCTCTGGCGTTGGGGTTGTCGGCTACGAATAATATATCGATATCGCCGTCTTTGTCGGTGAACGGTGAGCGTTCTACGAGCGTGGGTGTTCTACTACATGATAGATGTAGAGGGCATTTTTTAGATGTACAAGCGGGGTAATGGAGTTCGCTAGTCATGTAAGAGCCTTTTGTCGGTGGTTCCTACATGACTTTTAAAGGGCGCTTAAGCTTGGCGGTTTAATAACTTCAATATCGAATAGTAACTAGGATTAGGTTTGGTTTCATCCAGTATAGCCAGAATAAGGTTACTCGTTAGAATTCGCTCCATAGCTTCGAAGCTGGAAAGCAATTCAGAATCGATAGTGATAACGCCGTAGGGTCTGTCCGCCGTAGGCTTGTCGTAAACCCCTTCACCTTTAGATCGCCAGGAATTGATAGCTATGGTGATTTGTGGCAAAGGGTTAAGCTCCCCGACTTCAGTAGCGGCTTCTAAGATCCAAGGTGTGATGTACTTAGCGATCTCTTTGAGTTCGTTGACTATCTGAATCCGTTTGATCATCCCTTCTAGGGCGGGTTTGTAGTCGTAGCCGTCGGTCTCTAAGACCTTGGCTAAGCGGATCGACCAAAGCATCGACCGAGCCCAAGCGTCGGGGTGGCCGATCATCTTCACCTTTGAAATATCTATTTCATCGGTTTCGAATGTAGTAGTGGTGACCGTCCAGTACCCGTCGTGTAAGAGAGAATGGAAGTTGATAACGACGGGCTTTTCGCCGCTGCCGCAAACCAAGCGCCAGTCTTTGCCGTCTTTGTCCGATCGGGTGGACGAAGGGTACTTATACCACCCCGCCGCTTCTACGCCTAGCTCGTCTACTACAGAAGCTAAGGCTAGGTGGATTTTTTCGATCCCGTTCCACGAAGGGCCGGGGTAGCGTTTCGGGGCTTGCCAAGGTCGCAAGACTCTCTGGATCTTTTGCAATTGAGATTCTGGTGCTTCTTCAGGGGCTACTAGCCGTTCCATTGGGTTGCTCATAAATATTCCTCCGTGCTTGTAAGTTAAGCTTTGCTTCGCACTCACGGTTATCTTGTTTGTAGTAGGGTTCTCAGGTGAGCCCATTCTATTCAAAGGGGTAAACCTATGACAACCGATTATGACATTAGTTGGCCTACCAAATACCGTTATGACTTCTTACATCCTTCTAAAGTAGCTCGCACTAGGGCGCTTTTGGTGGAAGTTGCAGAGAGGTTTGGTGCTCAAATCTTGGGTACGGCTAAGGTACGGGATGATGGGCTGCACGTAAGGGCTCGTGTAGACGACACCGTGTCGATGACTGAGTTCACTAAATATCTAAAGGGTCAGCTTTCTTTTGCTTTGGCCGATGATGATGCGGTGGTCAAGAGCGACTACAAAGGCAAACAAATTTTCGGGCGTACTTATTATAGGGCCACGGGTAATCCGGGTAACGGGCCTTCGGACGATTTCTTGGATAGTCACCGTCAGCAAACACGTCCCTCCGATCTCTAATCCCAATTAAAAATATTAAAGGGAGTCCTCTTACGGGCTCCTTTTTTTTATTTTATCAATAATATCCCCGCACCACTATTACATTAAAAACTACATAGGTCATAAAGGTGGATGGCCTTGTCGTTCCTGATCCACGATTAGTGTTTTTGACGATTTTTTTGAAACAGGAACAACATGGTGAAAGAGTTGAGGTAAGGTTGAAAACTAACCGCACTGTCTCGTGGTGGAGATACAATCCAATTCTGCAAAAGCCTAGGTCTTTGGACCCTGTGCGTCCGTGGTCATGGTTCTGGTATTATGGCCCAGACCCCGCTGCGGGTGTGTCTTACGGTCAATTTCACGACACCGAAAACAAGTTCGACATTGTCACGGAAAAACCAGAGGAGCCGAATGTAGTATATTCGCCTGCTACTGGTAAAGCTATGGACTTTGTAGCGGATGTTTCTTATGGGGAGCTTCAAGATCTCCTTAAGAAAACAACGTCCCATACAATAGACCACATGGCGAATTGCGTTGCTTGCGAATTAGATTTGATGTCCGATTTTGATTTAGGCGTACCGGATGAGTTGTTTTGCCCGAAGTGTGCTGGAAAAGTTGACGTATCGAATCCCGACTCTAATCTACAGGAGAAAAAGACCATGAGAAAAGTGAAAGCGAAAGCTACGAAGAAAAGAAGCGCTGTTGCTTCTAAGGAAAAGAGGGTCGAATCACTCAAGACTAGGATTCGAGCAAGTATTCTCAAGAAGCGTAAAGCGGAAGCTGCTAAGGTTGGTGCAAGGAAACAGCCATCTAAAGCTAAGCTTACCCCTAAGCAGCTTCGTCAACGTGCGTTGGCTCGCAAGCGCAGAGCGCAAGCGGCTGATGACAACGAGATGATTTCGTTGGACACGATCATGGAAGCTATGGAGCAAGAAGAAGAAGAAGCTCCAGAAGAAGAAGTGATGATGGAAGAAGAAGATGAAGAAGTGATGATGGAAGAAGAAGGCCTCGAAGAAGAAGAATCCGCTGAGTGGGGCGGTGGTATTGGCACCCCGATGGAAGAAGACTTCGAGGAAGAAGCTCCCGAAGAAGAGGATATCGAAGCTGCTTCTGAAGAAGACTTCGAGGAAGAAGATCTCGAAGAAGAAGTCATGATGGAAGAAGAAGGCGACGAAGACGAAGACGAAGAAGAAGCTGAGATGGGCTCTTACATGGATGAAGAGATCATCGAAGAAGTAGCCGAAGAAGCTCCCGAAGAAGAGGCCGAAGAGGCCGAAGAAGAAGGCGAAGAAGGCGAAGAAGGCGGCGAAGACGACTACATGGATTTGGACATGGTAATTTCCATGATTCAAAAGAAGGAAAAGTTAGCTAAAGCCAAGCGTAGAGCTAAGATCAAAACGCTAGCTAAGAAGAAAGCTTTAGCTAAGAAGAAATCTCTAGGCAAAAAGCGACGTAGAGTATTAGCCGAGGAAGACGAGGATGATGCTGGTGAAGCGGGCGGAGCGGGTGAAGAGCCTGACGCTGGTGATCCTAACGATTCCCCGGTAGACGAGATCGTAGACGAGTTGGCTGAAACAGGCGACACAGCGCCCGAGCCGGACATGGTTTCTGAAGAGAATCCAGATGCCGACGAAGAAGGTGACGCTGCCGAAGCTATGCGATTTGAGCCTTTGGCTTCCGTTGCGGATCTTCAAGACACAGCCAAGGAAGACATCGACCTTAGCCTCTACGGCGAAGATACCGATAACCCTGTTTGGAACGTAACCGTTGCTGGTATTCCTACCGCTAGGATTCAGCTTAAGACTCAAGACTATCCCGATGAAATCCGGGCAGCCTTTTGTTCTGACGATTACGCCAAGAACATCATTATTCATTGCGAGAAGACTGGTTTCACTAAGACCATGCAAAACGTCAAAGCTGAGTTTTGGTCCAACTACACTTCTAATTCCAAGATCGCTGCACGATATCAAAACCAGGCAGAGAAGAAGTTCGGCGCACAGCGTAAGAAGCTAGTAGCTACTTTCCGTGACAACTACCGAAACTGCATCAACATCGTGCAAGCCGGAATGTCTAAGAACTTTTTCCCAGAGCTTGGCAATCCCCTAAAGGATGCTTTGTTTACAAACCTCAAAACTCTTGGCCTTCCCGAGCAAACAGCTATTTCAGCTATCGAGAAGTCTTTCACCGAGTCGGCTGCCGACTACTTCGAGGCGTTGTTCAACAAGTCAGAAGATTACTTGGACAAGCACCCTGAAGCTAGGAAAGAGATCGCTATGGCCATCGCTAACGGTTCTACTTTGAACCACAGCAATGCCCAGGTCGAGCCACAGCACGCAGGATCTTTGAGCGACCGAGTAGCTCAAGCATCCGTCATACCCGCAGCTAACAACGGTTTTGTAACCGCTGGTTTGAAAGTTAGCCGAGATCTCGTGTTGGATACAGAAAGCTACAAGGATCAGCTACGCTCTGTTATGCGAAGTAGGTAAATAAATTACCTAACCCCAAAAGAGAAGGGCGGCTACTAAGCCGCCCTTTTTTTATCTACTACATCTTTAGGATCGTTCGATCAGCTTGTAGCAAAAAGGCTTCAAGTTCAAATTACACAACATAGCTTCAAAGTTGTAGTAGAAATGAATGTCCAACCAAAGGTTCTCGTTGTTCTTAGATTTGACTTGCAACGCCGCCCGGTCTATCAACCCGTTGGTGTACGCCCCCGCAAAAGCACCTAGAGCTTCCTCTACTACATCTTTATTACCTTCGTAGATCTTATCCATACTACCTTTTTCCCCACCCTTCACGATAAGGTGTAGCTTGGAAATAAACCCGTCGGCAGCCTTTTCGATATCCAATTCTTTGATGTCTACTAATTCCAAACCGGAAGCTTGAAACGGTAGTTGTAAGATATCTTTTTTGAGAACTCGATCCCCAGGGAAAATCGGAACGCCGGTACGATGCAACGATTCTCGGTACTCTTCTTTAGTCTTCATCTTCACCTCAGTAATAGCGTTGGTACCTTTAATTTAAGGCTGAAGGGCGAAGGCCTACCCGTGCTTAATTCAATTATATACTACAAAATTCGTAACTTTCTTTAAGAAAGTTGGTTGCGGATTCTGCTACTTAGTGCGAAGCTCTTTTCACCGAGAGCCACAAAACATATAAAAGCTAAAAAAGCTACTACACATTTATACCCGCTACGTTTTCCGGGTAAGCTAAAAATTGAAGGGATCGCTATGCAATTCGCTACGAGAATTCTTGCCTTTGTTGAATCTATTAACCTCGCAGATTCAGACCGAAAAACTCTACTACACACTTTAGTGCGGTACACTTTGCAAATAGACGGCAGCCAAAGAGCTACGGTCTTACGCAAAGCAGCTTTCGGTATGGACCGGGTGCCTGAAGTTATGCACTTCAAAACTCAATACCTAGACGTTTCCTCTTACATCCACCGCAGTCTGTGGAAAGGTGTAGTATCTTATTTAAAGACCGGGGTAGTGGAAGAGGGAACCGAGGGAGCCGAGGGAACCGAAGGAGCCGAGAAAGGTGATGTTGATTATTGCTTACAGCTTTTACGGCCCGAAGATAAAGATGTCTTACAAACATCTTCTTTAAACGAGGATGCTTCGGTGGACGGGTTTGACGTAGAAGAGTGGGCGGAAGATATAAATATCTTACAGTGGGTACGCAAAAAGATCTACAAGTTGAAGTTTATCACCGACTACGACCCAGGGATCGACCTAGAAGATTTCACCCAAGACCTAGCGTGTGAAGTTATCCGGGTTATCAACACGTACCAAAGGGTCAAAAGATCCGAAGAGCACGCCCAAAGACCTTTGAAGGAACGGCTCATCAAATATGTAGACGGGGCGCTAGCCAACAAAATAGGCTCTTTGATCGAACACCACACGTCGTTGAGCCGTCGCCGGGCGGTTTCCACCAACGATGATCTTTACAAACAACTTAAAGCTGCCAAGAAAAAGGTAAACGTCGTTAAGCGAGCCGGGGGAGAAGCGGTAACCGAAGCCGCCAAGGTAGGGGAGATCTTAAAAGAGATCCAAACCACCGAAAGCGATTACTTCGCCCAAACAGCTTCGATCGAACCCGACCAAGAAATCGGGGCGGCTTGTTTGGATCACAGCGCTTGGGTGGATTTTTCCGACACCGAAGAAAAGCTTAACGAAGCTTTGTGGGCCGAACAAGTTCAAGAGAGCGTGACCGACCCCAGGGATCGGGACTACATCAAACTTGTCTTGGAAGAGCCTGAAACCGATAGGCGGTTTCAAACCTGGGCGGACGGCGAAGGCAAAAAGATTAACACACTAAACACCCGCTTGCGGCTAGCTCAGAAATATATAACAGAGATAGACAAGGGAGGGCACTATCATGGGCTGCCAAAATGGAACAAAGACCGCTTGGTAGAGAATGAAGACTTGTTAAGAATGTTTGCCTAATTTACAAGCTCCTCTCGGATAAGTGCATACGCCTGGTATCTTCAGGCTTGTACATACGAGTGTTGTATTCATTCAACAACAAAGCCAATAGCTCTTGCTTCGCTTGGGTGTGCGGACACCCGCAACCCCCGGCGACTTTCTTTTCTTCATACTTAGGAATACCGTCTTCCCATTCCAAAGATAGCTCTTGAGTCAAAAGCTGGATCTTAGAAAGAAGCTCGACGTTGTGGGTGTGTTCCAAAGAAGTCAAAAGGCTATGAGCGGTCACCTTCAAATATTTACAAAGGTGCGGAAAGGCAAAAATAGTAGCTTCAGTCATGGGTAATTCCCTCGTTTAAAGGACTAGAATACTACTCAATTTAAGCCCGGACCTCACTACTTCTTCAAAATCTCTACCAATACCATCAATAGCACAGGTATCGCCCCGCCGATTAAACCCCAGATACCAGATTTCACTTTGAGCATAGCAATCTCAACTTTTAGCGGGGAAATGTGACCGTCTTTAATCTTGTCTATCTTGTCGTCCAGATTAGTTAGGTTGTCGTTCAAGCGTTTTAACTCCGCTAAAACGTGCCTAGACCACTCTGGCCAAGAATCATCAGGTGAAGACATTCTACCTCCAGAGTTAAATAAATTATTGTTACTTACAAGGTAACTACAAGACCTCTAATTTCTTCTCGTGGTAGAGCTTTTCTCGGGTGGTCATACAAGAATAAGCGACGGGATGATTATCGACAAAATCTACTACATAGGATAAAGTTTTACCTGGGTACGGGGTACGCACCCGAGAAAATTCTTGATAGTAGTTAGGCGGGTTGGCGGTAGGGGCGAGGTTGAAAAAGGTTGTTACCCGAGGGATGTCCAAACCCAACACCATCGACCGCATAGCGACCAACACCCGGATCTCCCCGCTTCTAGCTTTTTGCAAAGCTTTTTCTCTCAGCGACTTCTTTTTGAAAGCTTTGGCGTGGAAGGCTTGGGCGGTAATTCCCCTCAGTTTCAACCGTTCGACAATGTAGTTGATCATATTCGTTCGATCCGCCACAGCGATACAATAGTGCCCGGCTTCAGCGTAAGCTGCGATGTAAGACACCAAGAAGTCATTTCGGGTTTTGTGGCTGGCTAGGTAGCTGAGCATTTGGCCGAAGAAGGTGCGGTCTCTGGCTACCATAGGGATTTTGATATGGGTCTCTACTATTTTGACTTGGCAAGGTACTTGGTCGGCGTCCCCTTCGGCTACGATAGGCCCTAGAACAAAGTTGTTGATCTTGTGGCGTTGGGATTTGATTTCGATCGTGGCGGACACCCCGTGGCGGTATTTCGAGTTGAAGTTCGACACCACACCAGAATATTTAGTAGCGGAAGCTCGGTGGACCTCGTCTACGAACACCAACCCAAAAGCGTTTTGGTATTTTTCTAACGCTTCCAAAGCCCCTTTGCCGGTAACGAACTTGTGGTAAGACATAAAGCTGACATCAAACTTGTCGAGATCAGACCACTTAGTGACCAACCCTACTATCTGCTTACCGGTGTCGTATTCCAAGTCCATAACATTAGTGAAGTCGTAGAAGGTCTTCAAAGCTTGTTTGGCTAAATCTATCTGGTGGGAAAGGAAGATAGTCTTTAAGCCTAATTGACATGTTATGTATGCCATAACGACGGTCTTACCGAAGCGAGGTGGTGCTGAAATAGTCCCGTACCCGTCCCCGGTGAGAATAGAATCAGCTACTTGTTGCTGGTTAGGGTAGAGGTCTTTGGTGAACTCTATCTGGTGAGCCATCCTAGGCTCGGCCCGGCGATCTTCCATAGGGATATCACCGAAGAACTCTTGGATCAGATCCAAATCTCCCCTGGCAAAATGTGTTACACCTTTTTCGAAGTCGTGGTCGTAAAATTGATAATTTACATCTTCGCCTTCGGAATCTTTTATTGTAGTAGTAAAACGCTCCAAGCTTTCTAACGGCACCAAATGGGTTGGCACCGTGAAGCGTGAAGAGAGTATCGCTTTGTCCATAAGAGTACGTCCTTGTTAGGGGTGTACTCTTATTTTAAAGGTCTTGAGCTATTTGACTGCTCCTAAGTTTGTGTAAGAAACAGCTTATCTCTTTCCCTACATCAACATCGTGGTCGCCTAACTCCTGCACCAACGCATTTACCGTAGGGTTGGCTTGTAGTCCCCCCATAACCTCTTCACAGGAAGGCCCTCCCAACGCTTTAACCTTTGGCTTGTTAGCCCTAATAAGGTTTAATCTGGAGTCGCCCCAAGACTCGTCTCGCTTTACGGGCTCTTGCTCTAATTCCAATTCTTCTGGTTCTGGTTGGTTCGCTAGAATTACAATCTCTCGCTTCTCGGCGAGCCTCTTTTGCTTATCTTCAAGCCTCTTTTGCTTTGCCTCTAGCTTTTGTTCTTCTTTCCTCTTTGCTCTATCTTCTATCTTCTGTTTTTCCTTTTGCTCTAGGATCATTTTGATTTCGGCTTCCATCGCAGCTTTGTTATGTTTCTTACAACATTCATAAGTCCAACCGTCCAACCACCTAAAATTCTCATAGATCGCTTCTAAGAATTTTCGGCGTGTTCGTTTGACTTTTGTTTGGCCGTGAATACAATTTAGAGCTACTTTTATATCTAGGATGGGGCCGGGTGGGTTTTTGGGTAGCCTGTTGCCTCGGTCTTCGGCGTATTTGAGAGCTTCAGCGTAGAGTTCTTTGACTTTTGCCTTCTCATGGAGAAAAAACGCCGCCCAATCTTCGACAACCTGAGTTGCTGGGATTTCGTGATATTTGCAATATTCCATGAATGTTAACCCATCGACTTGATCCTTATCCGTAGCTTCGGTCATGAAGAACCTCCCCAATAAAACTTGAATGTACTTCAATGCTTTTAAAGGGGAAGGTAGGCTAAGTTTTGACTACTCTAACTTTTTTCTTGAATTCTTTGTCTTCTTTGCGGGTGTGGTGCTTCACCCAGGTACGCCCTGGCTGGGTCCGGTCACCGTGCCGGTCTACGCCCACGAAGTCAGGCTTGTTGGGATAAGACCGCCAATGGCCCCTTACTTCAAAGGCGTGGGACCACTCTACGTTACGGCTACCTAGCGCTGGTTTGGGTGTGTTGCCCCTATCAGCGACGATGAATACTACATCCTTTGAGATGTTTTTCTTTTTCTTGGAATCCTTGGAGCGGTAAGACACGTTCTCCTTAACTTTTTCCACACCACAATCAAACCTCTTTAGCTTTTCAAGCATCCCAGCCACGACTGAAGAGTAAGCCGAAGCTGCATCACCCTCTAAGCACAACACACTTTCAACACCATTAGTGATAACGAGTAGGTAGTAGCGGTGGGCCTTACCAACTTCTTCACAAATCATAGCGTCGATATAAACTTTTATCGGGTCGTCGTCTCGGGGGACGGTGATATAGTGATCGCCAGCGTATTCCATCGAGAATACTTCAAACGGTTGGTCGATCGGGTGGTCTTCTTCCGACGCTTCCCTAGGCGTGGTCGCCTCGAAGTAATCCGTAGTCGCCTTAGCGAAATCTGAAATATCTGTCAAAGGATCGCCAGTCGGTTTGAACTTAGGTCGCTTAGGGATGTCGGGTAGGAACACAAACGGATGGCACCTATCCGCTGCCATCATAAGGTCTTCCAACGCAGAGGGATCGGGGCGGTTGTTGCGGTAAACCAAACCGGCCTTGGCTGCTTGTAGTAATCTCTTAAATTTCTTCATATTTCTCCCAAAAAGAAACCAAAAGCCTTATCGGCCTCTGGTGTCATGGACTTTAGCACTTTTTGGGGTTTTTGTCTTACACAATATATAACATCTTGTTTTTATTCTATTTGCCGCCAAACAACCCAGGGTCGTTGTTGGGTGTGTCTTTGAGACTTCGCTTGACGTTATCCATAGACTTAGCCACAGCACCTTCGATCGACTTAGATTCTTTAGGGGCCGCCCTTTCGGATCGTTCCTTTTTTTGCGGAGCGTGCAAGGAAGCGAGCATCCGAAGTTCTTTTTCGCACACCTTGCCTAGCTGGTAGACATCACCGTGCGAAGCGTATTGGTCCATCACCTTCTTGATCTCTCTCGACAACACCGCTATGGTATCGCCGGTTAAGCCGGGTCGGTGGCGGGTCAATTTAGTACGGAACATCAAATAATGGGCTACTTCAGCTTTGACTAGGTTGTGGAAGTATTCGTGGGTTTTTTGCTTCAAAGCTTCCCCGCTAGCCAACACCCGGTAGGAATTATCGGCAGGGGAGATAGTCTTGAGGAAGTCAGCCAATTCATCCGCTCTCAACGGCCCTAGCGAGCACTCAGAGCCCCAAAAGATAAAAGAGGATAAAGGGCCTAGGTCTTGAGCCTTCGAGCCTAAAGCGGCTGTTAGCTTCGTGTGGGATAAACTTTTTAAGTTTTGAACGAATTCCAGCCGTGCTTCTTCTTCGTCACTGTCGGTTTCGGACATACCCGACGCTTGTTTCCAAGTGTTTACTTGTTTTCTTAAATCAGAGTCAGCGGATAACCCAGACATTTGCGTATCGAGGTTGACGTTACCCGCCGAAGCCCAATCTCTAAGGTGGACCGGCACCCCTTTTTCTTCTAGTCTCTCGTAAATATCCATCCGAACTTCGTCTACGTCGCTGACGAGTTCTTTCTTCCAAGAGATTTGTGGGATAATCAACTCGGAAGTCGGGATGTCCAACGCTTGCCTTTGGGTCATCGGCCCGTCAGCGACCGGTTTGTACGGGTCACGTTTAATAATCCGTATGCCGTGAGCCAATTCCGCTGTAGTTCGCTTTTGAAAACCATGAATTCTAGCCAACAAAGGAAACAATCTTTTGTAAAACAATCTCTGGGTGATGTTCTCACGGAGGTGCATAGCACGCTCCATAAAAAACATCCTGGCGTTCTCTTGATTCGAGTAGGTAGCATCCCCACTCAACAAAGCATCGTTTACACCGAGGGCTCTCATTTTACCCTCGTTTAACAACTCCCACTCATCGGCCCATTTGTAAAAATCTTGCCCTGCCCGGACTTCGTTGGTGTCTACGCCGGTTCTAGTACAAACCACAGCACCGACGGGATCGTGGTCGGCTTGGATAAACATTCCGCTAAGGTTGTCCATCTCTTCACCGGTAGGCTCCCAAACATTATCGATACCAGCGGTGATGTGAAACACCGACCGGGAACGCCTACGAGCGGAAGTCACCGTGGCGTTGATAAGAGCTTTTTCTAAGGCCCAAAATGTGATGAGCCTAGTATAGACACTGGTACCAACGTAGTCGTTGTTGAAGCGCTTGCGGGGTAAGAACAATGTATTGATCGGGTCTAAAGGAATACCGCCGATACCACCCGAGCCGTGATTCGATTGGTGCATAGCCGAACCTGACATCCCCACACCGGAACCTGAAGCCATCCTTACCGCTTCTATATACGCTGCGGGTAGAACTTTTCTGGCGTCGATATCTCTAGGATCTTCGGACTCCACGAAAGCTCGCATAGCCGGGGAAGGTATAAGATCTATTTTAGGGTCGAAGCCTTGGATCGGCACCGGAGTAAGTTGGAGAAAACTAGGGTCGTGGCAAATAAGATCTTTGAAAATTCCTCGTTGCTTGTCGAAGATCATCGACGAAGCGGTACGGCCCAACACCAAAAATTCCCTGGTGAGATCGGGGAAGGTGGTGATAGGGTCGATAGCCGCTAAAGAATCAGCAAACAAGTTTCGAATCACCGGGTCTTGCACCCCAACCAATTCGAAATCAGACCAAATCAGATCGGAAAGAATATCTACTACAGTACCGGCGATATGGTCTCTGTGGTACATAAGCCGGAACATCTCGTCTAGTCCGGCTGCATCACGAGGAATCCAATCCTCTACTACACTACCTTCGTCTAACCGGTCGTGTATCGGGTTGTAGTGGTCTACCGTACCGCCGGAGCCGCCGGGGGAGCCGCCGAAAGGTGAACCTCCGCCAGTACCGCCTAAGCCAGCGTTGCCGCCACCTCCAGCCCCGCCGTTGCCACCGAAGCCGCCCGAGCCGCCGAAACCGCCACCACCGAAGTTGACGTTGGCTGTGGTTTCAACCTTTTTCTTGGTGGTAGAAACCGAGCCGACTGAAGTTTGACGAACGGTGACCAAAGAGCCGTCAGCGTTGAACCCCGGAGCGGGGTGAGAATTGAATTTGTACAAGGTCATGCGTGCCGCCTTACTTGAGAAGTTGTTCTTCGTCTACGACAGCGGGGGTCACAGCCCGGTGAGCCTTACAATAGTAGGCTTTTCGGTTACGCATCAAAGTGATTGGTTCCGAAGCTTGCTTGCAAACCGGACAAAGCTGGGACACCGCTAACGCTTCTTTTTTGATATCGTCTTGTAACGGGTTGTGGCGGATATTATCAACCATCGATCCCAAAGCAGCAACCCATTCTTCATCGGTGCCGTACTTGGGTCTGCGTTTGTTGAGCGTGGCGGTGATTTTTTTGTACTCCGGTAGTCTTAGACCCAGGTCGTACAAGAAATCTATTTCAGCCACCTTCTTAGCGTAAGTCATTATTTCTCCCGTGATAGTTCTACTACTATGAAATTTAACGGTGCCAGGCTTGTAGTCCTTTTATATTTTCGTGACGATATCTTCGGGTAGTAAGATCATCAACCCGCTACCGTTGTCCCAATCCACTTTGACTTGGTATTGGTTTTCGCCGGTTTTGTTGATATTTTTCACCGTGCCTTCGGTGCCCGGCGGGATTGGGTGGGGGTCGTTTTCCATCAACACCATTACGATCCGATCACCTGGGGTGAGATTCACCGTCAACGCCGGGAACCGGATAAGTTCCCCAGCTTCCACCACCCGGTGCAATGCAGTTATTAAGCTTTTCATCAAGCGCCTCGTACATATTTGTAAGTACCTTTAAGTTAAACCTGTTCGTCCGTGGAACAAAACCCGTTGCACTCAAAAGGTGTTATAGGCTCCCGGCCTTTGATAACCGCTATGGATTCAACGTCAGGGAAGTCTGAGCAAACCTTCAAGAACAACCTAGCTCCCTTGGTGTCTTTCCTTTGGTCTTTGCAAATCGTTACCGGTTGGCCTTTTTTACGGCTGAGCTTGTGCTCCATCTCAGACATGTAGTCGAATTTCTTCGGGTACAACCGTTGAATCTTTTGCCAATACCCTATGCCGCCTTGGATGCACCCACCTTTAGGCGAATCATCCGCTCCGATGCAGTTATTGTTTAGGAAATGTTTGTAAGCCGAAGGGGGTTCGATCCCGATATCTTTTATCTTGGCGAAGATCTTTTCTCTATTCAATTTGTTTATAATCAAAGGGAATACAGGATTGAGGTCGGGGTTGTTGGTGAGCATATTAGTAGCCCGGCGCATTTCTTTGCCGTCGTAGTCGAAGCCAAAGATCTGACAAAAATCGGTCTTAAGCTTCTGGTATTTTATTCTAGGGTATTTTTTGAGGTACATCGAGCAAGGAGCACCGTGGGCGAAGTTCAAACCGGTGACTTGGTGCCAAACATCTTCGGGCTCCCCGAACCTTTCGCTTTTGATCCTTTTGATCTTAACCCCTAGTTTGTTTTCATAGTCTGCCATAAAGCGGTAGGTGTCTGGGTGTTCCAAAGCGGTGTCACAAAAGACAAGCTCCACGTCGCTACCCCATTTTTCTAAGGACAAAAAGCAAGCCACGGCACTAGCGACCCCGCCGGACCACCACCCGATCACCCGGCCTTGGGTCACATCGTTGTAAGGGTTGACAGGCGGGTAAGTATGGATCGTTCTAGCTTCGTGTTCAGGCACCATAGGAATACCAAAATCATATTCTTGTTCTGTCATAGAGCCCTCAATTTTTACGAGTTCGTACCGTGCCTAATACTCTGCCTTCCGCCCCTTCCACCGTGCCGAGACCACCGTGCTGCATCCCACTCTCGTCAGAACGAAAGCGTAGCGTGCCTAGACAAGCGACCCGGTGACCGGATTTCGTTTCCACAACCTCCATGTAGTCTTTTTTGATGTTGGGGTCGGAAAGCTTGACCACACCCAAGCAAAAAGCCCTGAAGATATCGTCGTCGCCCAACAACGGCTTAATCATTTTGTGGCCCATGTCACGTACCGTAAGAAGCTGAATCCCTAGCTGGGCCGAGCCTTCTTGACTAACGAACTTGTCGTCCACGTATTCCTTGGCATATTCCGTCATAGGCTTTTCCATACGGGGTATGGTGACGCTCTGGGTGATGATAGAACCTCTTACACTTTCCATTTCCTTGTAGGTCAAGGAGTGCATCTGAGCATCAACTTCCAAGATCTTAAGCCGCTCTATTTGATCGAGGCTTTGCCAACGGTCGAAAAAAGCGTGTTTGATATTGAAATTGGTGACGAGCGGCATCGTAAAGCTTTCAAAAACGTCTACTACATTGACTCGTATCTTCAATTTAGGATCGGGGGTGATAGCGATAGCAAAGTCTAATTTAGGTTTTGATTCCGGTGTAAGAGAAAAAACGCATATAGAAAGGCCGTTCTTGCGGTAGCCGAGGTCGAAGGTAGCCATCCTGGGGATAACTTTGTCGCCTCGCTTAAGGTTCATCCGAGCGCTTTTGAAGGTGTCGTCGAAGTTGTCTTTGGCTGTGAAAAGCGTTACGTCGAAGCCTTTGAACTCTTCCCCGGTAGCTATTTTGTCTACGAGCTTCGGTTCCGATAAGAATGGGTTCGCAGCCAAGGGAGGTTCGGCCCCGAAGTCTCTATTGAACGTGAGATCATCGTAGTGAGCGAACTCTTCCCTTAGATCTTCGTAGTTGAAGTCAGGGTTCATCTCCCAGGTAGGAGCGTTGAAGGCTAAGATACGGGTGTTGCGGCTAGCGTCCTTAGTCAACCGCATGATCTTATCCTTAGCGGACGACGGCGAAGACACGTTAGCCATGATCGGTGGTGGTAGATCATAATTGTCAGCGCTGAATACGTTATTGTATTTGGTGCGGATTGTTGTAAGAGAGTTAACGAGTGCGGTGTAAACAGCGTCAGCGTTCATAAAGGTTTGGTCGGACTTAGACTCGTCCGAATTCATCCACCCAAGCTCGTCGATCGCTGCGAAAATCCTAGTATCACCACGCATCTTCCGAGCTTCCGACCCCGTAGAGTACCAATGCAAATTCTTATGGATATATGTAATAGAATTTTGAAGATCGTGGTAAAGCTCGACCCCTAGTTTCTTCTCTTGGTCCTTCAAAAAGCGGTGGTATTTTTGAAACCACGGCGAAGCGTCCATAAAAGCCCGGAACGGCGACCAAAGGTTTCTATTACACTGATCCATCGTCAAACCGGAAAATGTCCCTAAGAACATATCGCCAGAACTTTGGTTGAACGTCCGCATCGGTGAAGCTAATTTCAAATATCTGTGATTGATGTAGGTCGCTAACATAGCGACAAGCTTACTTTTTCCACTATTATGGTTTATAAATGAATCTGCTGTATATAGGTTTGTTCCGGGGATCATGACATCGGCCATATCGAGATCCGGGCCGTCTTCAATCTTGGTGATAGGTACGGGGTAGTAGCCTTGTTCGACTAAAGCCTGGAGCGAGGGATGCCATTTCTCGTAACCATACTCTCGGAAAGCACCGTAGGGTGTGTGGTACTCGGTGTGGCCGGATAGGTGTGACTCAGCCAACGTAGCGATCTTTTTCTTCTCGACGACCTTGACGTTATTCCGAAAAATCTCTACATACTTTGCGTCTTTGGTAGCTAGAAAATAGCTTTGTTTGCCTTCTTCAGCTTCTACGGAGTAGTCGATCGACTTCCCAAACTTTGGTGACTCGTTACGGTCGCACCGGGTCACGATACCCAGGTTAAGGAGCACCACACGAACCTGTTTGATTAGTCGCTTAGAAACAGAAGAGTATTGTACTCGAACATTCCCTTGGTCGTTGAAGATATTACCGTCAGCGCCGTACAACCCAGCTAGGAATTCACAAACAATTTCCTTCGGTGACTGTAAGATACAAGCAGGGATTTCCTTATCACGGGCAGTAACAGGCTTTAACCCTATGTGCCTAAACCACTCCACAGCTTCTATACCGTTAAGCACCCACGACTTGTAGTAGTCGTCGGTGTATGTAAACTTTCTGGCTTCGTCAAGTTTAGGCTCTTCGCCGAAGACGCCGAGGAAACATCGCTTAACATCAGCTTCGGTATCTTCGTTGCTGGTAACCACCCTAACATTGTACTTGCGGCAATAGTCACCGTCAGCAACCATGTACCCTAACAGCCGGGCTAGGTCTGGGGTGACTTCCGTCGGGAAGCTGAAAGTCTTTTGGTTGTGGGCTTGTTTGTGCGGAACAAATTCAAAGGGCTCGAATTCAAAAGGCCTCTTGGCCCAAAGATTGGCTTTGTGTAGTAGTAACAGATCGCCGACTTGGCAATCTTTCATAAGAATGTGCTCGATCTTTATTTCTTTTTTGAACTTTCTGGTGGATCGCATTTTCGCAGTCATTTTATGGAATTCGGGGTCTTGCCGCAAAACAGGAACGATGTGAGTTTCTTTCGCTCCAGTGAGGGTGTAGTTGAATTTTGTTGTGATCCTGAGAGAAGGCAGCACACCCGAGTCGATCTTTTTTGCAACGTGGCCGTGTGAAAGATCATCCCAAACTTCTACGTCCGACATTTCAATAATGCCTCTGTCGGAATAGACCAAAGCATCTTTGGGGATACATCTTTGCCCACAACTACCAACTAACTCATTTCGGTACAAAAGCTTTCCAGTTTTCAAAAGCTCGAACCTAGTAAGAGAGCACGAAGGGCACTTACCGTGTTCCAAAAACACTATGTTGTTCTTGATATTACCGATCGTTTGGTCGAACAACGTATCGATGTAGCCTGGGACAGAGCAATCAGGGCAATAGTCACAAAACAGTTTGGTTCCTATTTCGACTTGCTTGGGCAAAATAGAGGTATTTAGAAATTGCGGCCCAACGGACCATTCTAAAAAGTTGGGAGCTTTGGGAAATCCCCCTTCGTCTATTTTGTTGAAGATAGACGGGTCTAGCCCGGATTCTCTAAGTTGATCGAATATGTCTGACGGATTGAATTCTTTAACCAAAAGTCACCTCCCTACCAGGAAGGTAATGGTGTTTCAGTCGTCGTTTTCGTCTTCGACTAAATTTAGTACCCTATTTGGTTTCTTAGGTGGGTTAACGCTTTTGGCGTTTTCTTCGGCTAACTTATCTATCTTACATAATCGTTCTAGTAGATCTTCGTGGCCTAAATTGACAAACATCTTTTCGAGTCGTGCGATCTTGCGGTTGTAGATCTTAAATATCTTATTATAGGCTTTGATAGTTCTTATAGGGTTGATCCACACCCGTTCGATCTCTCGAAGCATAGCCTCCTTTAGTGTGTTTTGCTTTCGTAGCAGCCGTAGGTAAAAGTATGCGAAGCTTACGATGACGAGAAAACAAATCATAGATTACCATTTTTTGAGTGGGCAAGACGACGCTTGGAAGCCAGCTTTCAAAGCTATGAAGCATCCACAAGCGGTACACCGCCCGTTTTTAAGGCGGGGGCAAGCTTTACAAAGGTAAACTCGCTTTTCTACGATATCTTTATCCGCTTTGACTTCACCCGTTAACTTAGCATAAGCTACAACATTAGCTATATCTACGGTAAGGTTCTTGACTTGCTTGGTGAGACTGGGGAAACCACCGTTGCGGCCACAACATCCCATTTGATTCTCCTGTTTGAAAGTAAGGTGTAACGTATTATGAGCAAACGCAAAGAGGAAATCAATCTAAGCTCTCTCGGCGATACCGAATTTCCTATACCGACCGGCAGCAAAAAGCTGCAAAAAGAACTTCAAAAAGTTAACTCCACCGAGATCAAAGCGATCCAAATCGAAGTTTTACGTAGGCTAAAAGAATGTAAGACACATCGTGAGATGTTAGAGCTACAAGTCAATTCATTGTCAGAGTGCGTAGGAGTCGCCACAGCAATTTGGCAAGGCACCCCGACTCTGGATAACTCTTACCAGCTTTCAGCCCTTACCAACGCCCACAGAGCCGCCCTCGCTCAACTAGAAAAGATGAAAGACCCGGTGGAAATCTTAAGCGGCGTCGAAAACCATATCCGTAGTATGTTCTTAGAAATCGTCAAAGCTATGGCCTTGGAGATGGATAAGACCAAACGAGAAGTTATGAATCTTTTGCCCGAAGAAAAACCCACCGTCGATGATCTTTTCGATAGAATGACGAATTCCATACAACCCGAAACCCAAAACATCTATAATGATTTAAGGATGTCGTTGAAAAAGATACTGGGAATTCGAGGTAGCTAAATGGTTTCTGTACTACAAACGAGTGACACGCACGAAGGGCTCACCAAAAGAAAGTGGATCAAAAAGTTAGCTGAAGACATCGCCAAAGAAGATTTCGATATCTTAATGCACAACGGCGACTACTCCGGTGGGGCGCAGGGCCGCAAGCTTTTGCGATCCACCGTGGAGATTCTACGGGCGCACAACCCCGACAAGCCTTTCGTTTCGGTGATAGGCAACCACGACTATTGGTGCCGCACGGAAAGGACCAGGAAGTCTTTAGACGCCTTCGGTAACAAGACCTACCGGAACCCTAAACAATCAGACTACGATCTTAATTATTTTGAGATCTGTAAGACATTCAAGGAAAACAACGTACACTTCTTAGACGAAGATGGCCCGTTTAGGTTCAAAGAGATCGTGATCTTCGGCCACACCGGGTGGTATTCCAACCCCCAGGTGGTGTTCGCATCAAATGATTTTAATTACCTACCTTTGATGATAGAAGGCGATACCAATCGGTGGATGCAAAAGAAAGCTCAAGATGGGTTGTACCGGAATGTGGATGCCTTGACCGACGAAGACAAGCAAAAGACATTGGTTTACGCTTCCCATTTCCCTGTCATCAAAACCCCGTCGTGCAACCATCTATTTGATCTTTTGTCCGCTTCAACCTCACTAGGAGAATGGCTTCAAGAAGATTATGGTGTAAGATATTTCTTTTGTGGGCACGCTCACAAACTTCACAAAGGGCCGTTACGGTACGAAAGCGGATCGGACTACTTTCACCCGAGGTATCACATTGTCGAAGTGGCGTAGGTGCATAGGCTGTTATAGTTGTGTCACCCCTTGCGGCAGAGAAGATGGTCAAAAAATGGTAAACCCAGGTCATTGCCCTAAATGCAAAAGCGACGATATTGAGGATGAAGCCGATTGTAGTGATTGGTATGTGAAATGTAACGACTGCGGCTTTAAGTTTGATTTTGAAAACCAGAAGCCTTGAACGTTGGGGTTCCACCCTATAGGCCGAATCCAAAACGTTTTCCTCTAAGCCTCTGATTCCACTTCGATAATTTTCTTCTCAACTTCTTGGTTTGTGTGAGGCTCTTCTTGCATTTTAGACCGCACAGATTCCTTCACCGCTGATTCCATTTCGGTGAAGGTCATCCGTTGGGCTTGGTATTCCACACAAATTAAACAGATATCTAGGCCCTCTTTTGCGATTCATTGATTCGCTCTTCGATCCGATCGATGTAGTCGTCCCAAAGGTCCATGATAGCGTCTTCGTCTTTTTGGGGAGCGGCTTCGAGAAATTCTAAGATCTCGTCGTAACGTCCGACCTCTTCTCGAATTAAGCTCTTGTCTTCTTCCGACAACGGCCCGGTAGCCGACAAGAACTTATCATCCAGCCTGAATTTGTAGTCGTCTTCTTCATCTTCCAAAACTTTGGGTTGCTTGGGGAATTTTATTACATTCGCCAAAGCTTGTAAAAGACGATCCATTTCCAGGCTCCTATGGTTGAATATCTTTAATTTAACCTAGAAAGGTTCTAAGATATTCCCCGTAGGCCCCGCCGACCTTAGCCGCCGCTTTTTCGATGCCCTCTAGCTCAGCGAACCCGTAGTTCAACGCCGCTTCTTCGTAACACCCTACCTTGAACCCGGTGCGAGCTTCTACGGTACGGACGTAGGAAGTAGCGTCGGCTAAGGCGTCGTGGGTGCCGCAATCCAACCAAACCGACTCCCTAGCCATAAATTCCGCTCTCAAGTTGTCTTGGTCACAATAGTGCTGGTTGACATCCGTGATCTCTAGCTCGCCCCTGCCGGACGGCTTCAAAGTCTTAGCTATCTCTACTACATCATTGGGGTAGAAGTAGAGCCCGGTGACCGCCCAGGGGGAAATATACTCGGTAGGTTTTTCCACGATACCTTTGATATCTCCCTTGTCGAATTCTAAAACGCCGTAGGCTGAAGGATCGTGAACTTTGTAGGCGAATATGGTGGCTTGGGTGGCGTGTACCCCCGTCGGCATAAAACCGCCGTAATAGAAGTTGTCCCCGAGTATCAAACAAACGTCGTCGCCGCCTATGAACTTTTCCCCGATAGTGAACGCTTGTGGGATACCCCCGGCTTCGGGTTGCATAGCGACTTCGATGTTGAGCCCTAGCTCGTGAGCGTCTTTGAAAAGCTCCCGGTAGTGCCAAACGAAGTGGGGGTTGGTGATGATAAGGATGTCGTTGATCTCGGATTGGATCAAAGTCGTCAGCGGGTAATACACCATCGGCTTGTCGTAGATAGGTAATAGCTGTTTAGACACTGACATCGTGGACGGGTAAAGACGGCAGCCTGTGCCGCCTGCTAAGATAATCCCTTTTCGTTTACGTACCATGCGATAGTCTCCTTTAAACCTTGTTCCATGTCTTTTAAAGGAGCCCACGACAATATTCTTGCAGCGTAAGTTGAATCCACCGAGTATCTGAAGTCGTGACCGAGCCGGTCTTCCACGAACTCGATAAGGTCTTCTGACGCACCCATCGTCTTGATAATTTGTCTTACAAGTTCTAGGTTGGTTAATTCGTGGCGGTTGTCGCCGAAGTTGTAAGTTTGGCCAGCTTCGCCGTAGACCGCCGCTTTCACCAAACCGTTAACGTGGTCGCCGACCCACATCCAATCTCTTACATTTTTCCCATCCCCGTACACCGGGATTTTTTCTTTGTTCAATATTTTGGTGATGACCGTGGGGATTAATTTTTCGGTTTGTTGGTTGGGGCCGTAGTTATTAGTGCAATGGGTGATGATCGTGTCGCTTCCGTAGGTCACGTACCAAGCGTGGACGAGGTGGTCTGAGGCTGCTTTGGTGGCTGAGTAAGGTGAGCGTGGGTTGTAACTGGTGTCTTCGGTGAAAGACCCTTCACGGATAGACCCGTAGACCTCGTCGGTGGATACGTGGATGAAGCGGATGTCTCTCTCTTTCACAGCTTCTAAAAGATTGTAGGTGCCTACTACATTCGTGTTGACGAAGTCGTCGGCGTTGGCGATCGAGTTGTCTACGTGTGATTCAGCGGCTAAGTGGAATACTACATCCGGCTTAGCGTAGTCGATCGCTCGCTGTACGCCGTCTTTGTCGGTGATGTCTACGTTGGAGAACTTGTATAAGAGGTTGCTAGCGGATTCACGGAGGAATTCAGGGTTGGCGGCGTAGGTGAGCTTGTCTATGTTGAAGACCTCGCACTTCATAGCCAAAAGCTTTTGAACTAGATGTGAACCGATGAAACCGCAACCGCCAGTGACTAGAGCTTTCATTCTTTACCTACCTCGTATTTATTGATTTTCCTTGTGAATGGATATGTATTTAGGTGGGATTATCTTTTTGGTCGAGGCTTCAAAGAATTCATTACCCTGGTCGTCGTGATCATCGTCCAAAGGAAAATCTGAGGGTAACTTCACTTTTAAAACAGTGAGATTAATATCTTCTAGGTCCACTCCCCGCTCCTCGGCTATGTCTTCCCATTCTTCACCGAACCAACTGCTCAAAGCATTATCGTAATTTTCTTCACTAGTGAATAAAAAGACCCGGTCGTCGTCTTCCATTTTAATAGAACGAGGCCCTGTTTGAGGCTTTAACCCTTCACGCATTATTGCTGGAACATTCACATCTTCGGTGATGTGATAATAAGTTTTGTTATCTGCTATTACCTGTAAAACGGCTATCAGATCTAAGGCCATAATAAGTCCTCTTAATTTTGAGCTTTCATTCTTTACCTACCTCGTATTCGTGAGGGCCATTGAAGATTTTGTCTAACGCTTTGGAGAATCCGTCCATCCTATCATAATCTTTCTTTTTGAATACATAATCAAACCCAATCCCGTGGCCTAATCTCGGGCGGGAGCGGCTCAAGTGGATGTTTATAGCGGTAAGGTCGTCGTTCGGTTGGATCTTGATATCAGCGGAACGCTCACCGTTTTCGATCGTGATCCTACTATTGAGAACTTTATTACGGGTCCAAGAACCTTCCGGGCGCTTTTTAGGCTCTTCCACCGTGACTTCACCGTACTCTTTGAATCTCTCGGCTAGATCGTCGGTGACCTTCTTAAGCTCGTTGAAGCCGCTGCCGGACTTGCGAACCATATCAACAATCTTCAGCTTGTTAGGATGTAGTATAAGCAATTGGATTTCGCTGGTATGGATAGCTCTGAGATCATCGAAGATCGCATCATAACCCAGATCCCTGAAAGCTTTGTTCCACTTACTTTTGGCATACATGAAATCGGAGTTAGTCATGATTTCCCAACCGTAGTCTTGATAGTCCTTATGCTTTTCCAGCTTGTCTAGTTCTTCTTGGGTGATGTCACGGCCTATGTACCCGAAGCAATGCTTCACGATATCAGTCATCTCTTCTCTGGATACTTTGGCTAGGTCTAAGACTTTGGCGTCTTTAGGAAGCTCTACTACAAATTTATAGGGGAAGGTTTCCCATAGGTGACCTTCTGGCACAAATTCTTCAGGAAAAAGATAGATACCCGTAGGATCTCGATGAAATGGTTTTGGGTTTATTTTAAGGTACGGGGTTTTGGAATAGTGAACCCACCGCCCAGACCAATCATCTATCGAAGCTATGGATTTCAACGCTTTAAGCAAAACATTTCGCATAAGTCCCTCCGTGTTCTAAAGATAACGGTTATCTTGTCAGTACCAAACTATCTTATACCAAGGGAGAACTCCGTGGGATTGTCAAGTTTTGAATGTCCTGTCTGCAATAAGTCTATACTACACGATGGCTTGACTGGTCTGAGTGCTGATCTTGATGAAGGTTGGAGCGAAGCTACGTTGGTTTTGCCTGGCGGAGTGGTCCAAGGTTCCCACGACGGTTACGGTAATATTGATGATGTCAACTTTTACGCCTTAGCCGTACACGGCAAGCCTAAAGGTTTGAAGCCTAAAGATTACGATAAGCTTCACGAGACGTGGTGGGACTCCCAGAAAAATATGAAGAGCAAAGAATACCCTATCAAGATGTATCATACGTATTGTTGGGAGAATTCCGGCAAGCCTAATTTCCAGGCTGCTAAAGCGAGCAAAAGCGCTAAAGACCAAGGCCATTTTATCACCGAGCGGCGGTATTCTACGTGGCCACCTCCAGGCAAAAAGGCGAACCCAGCCAAGGAAGGCAAAGGGGTCGAAGACGGTGACGTGGTTCGGTTGGAATTTTCCGAGGGTACGTCGAATAAGTTTTGGGAATACACCGACCAAGGTGATGGTACGGCGATGCTCCGGTGGGGCCGGATCGGTACTCAAGGCCAAAGCCAGATGAAATCGATTCAAGAAGCTAAAAAGCGGGCAGCGGCTAAGGAAAAGAAAGGCTACTACCCAGTATCAGCGGCTTTGAAAGGTCAACTAAGGGTCCACCTAGCGGCTGCGGGTATCAAAACCTATCGCAACCATCAAGGCCGATCCTTTATCCGCCGAGAAGATATCCGAAAAGCTTTGACGATAGCCAGTAATAACCCTTTGGATAAAGCCGTCATGTCGTATAACTCGGCAGTGGGGTATAACAAGACACTAGAAGCTTTAGAAAAGGTCGTGCGCCAAGGTGGTGTTGATTTAATGGACATACTAGACGAACGTGGCGGCTCCACCGTTGATGAAGCTGCCGACTTAGGTTCAAGGCTTCAAGATATCGCCCACGACCTTGGGTCTCTGCTAGATAATATTCAAAGATTACACACTAGAAGAATATAGCCTTACCGCACGCCCATCATTTTCTTAAAGTCGCCTTTGGACAAGTCACCCATCGAGGTGATTTGTTCTCCGTCTTTAGGAACGTAATCCCCACCACCCACAAAAGTTCTAGCTTTTTTGCCGTCTTTGGTTAGGCCTAAGTTTTCTTTTATCGTGGTGATGATCTCAGGGTTCACAGCCATCGACAAAGGAATAAAGATCCTATCTGGTTTACCGGTGTTGGTGTTGTTCACGACTTGTGGTTTGTTAAATTCTTCGGCTTCCCAAATAACCCCCAACGTGTCTGTCCAAAACTTTTGTTGTTCGGTCTCTAGCAATTCTTGATAATGGTTGATAAACAAGATATCCAAAGTTGACATCTTGCTTATTTCGTCTGGGGTGTACCCTCCCCTAACCATGACGAAGCCACGTAGACTTAAGTTTGGGTCTCCTTCCGTGACTTTTAGCCCAAAGGGACTGAGCGGTCTTCCTTTAGATCGGTGGTTTGCACCAAGTTCGCCGCACAAGTTCGGCAATAATAAGGCTTAACTTGGCCGTTCTCGTCTTCTTCAGGCTTTAAGAACTCGACTATACTACACTCGTCTCTTACGCAAACGTATCTAACTTTCTCTTCGGTTTCGATATCGAAAGAAGAGGTGATCTTTTTGCCGTCTAAGACAACTTCCCGGTAGAAGTCGGTGAGTTTTTCGGTGATCGGTCTGGTTTCCGACCAAAGCAGATCGGCTAGAAGTTCCCCACAGACCTTACGGATACGGAGCGGGATGTCAAAGTGGTCTTCGATAAGTTGTTCGGCTTCCCAAACTTCTGGTTTGATCTCGAAGATTCTCCAAATCGGTTCGTTATCGATAGCTACTACTGAAGCACAACAAATAAGATGCTCGAAGTAAACCCCGATAGCTTCTTGGCCGATCTCAACCAACTTCTTTTGGGTGGTGGTTAGAGACCAAGTGTTCAGATCTTCTGGCAACAAAGACATCGTGTACACAGTATCATCATTCTTTTCATCGCCGTAGATCGTGATGTTATGACGTTTGACTTGCTTTAAACCAAAACGATCTAACAACTTCTTAATCACCGGGTGTTGCGACCGCTTAGCCGGAGGGATCTGTTGTTGCCGTGCTTGGTTGACCTTCGCTTGATCGGCTAAGGTTTGAGCGTATTG
>Ga0307378_10000939_pt1 | contig 48399 bp, 29 predicted proteins | sample UN1MG_FD_202238 | JGI IMG/M metagenome (GOLD analysis project Ga0307378, IMG submission 202238) | Soil microbial communities from Risofladan, Vaasa, Finland - UN-1 | ecosystem: Environmental > Terrestrial > Soil > Coastal area > Acid sulfate soil | place: Finland: Risofladan, Vaasa | collected... | reverse complement strand
CATCAAAGAATCTTGAGCCGTATGTAACGGTCCGCCCCAAAAGCGGTGCTGAGCTCCAATCCAGAATGACGAGTTGTTCAGAGGATTCATCGAAACACAAATTAAAACCTGCGAAATCACCATGGATAAAAACGTTCTCATTCGGAGAATTCATCCACTCCGGCGGCAGTTCGTACTTCATCTCTTCAGGTAATATCAATTTTTCATGAACAACTGCCAGTGCTTGTCCGGCCTTTTCCAAAAGTCCGGGTAATCGTGGGTCTTCACGGGCTACAAGCTCGATCAATGTTACCAAATCACTTAGTCGCTCAAATTCAAGCACCCCCGTCTTGGCATCAAAGTTGGTTACCTTAGGAACATAAAACAGACCACTGTCTTTGCCGATATCGAAAGCTCTGGATGACTTGGTTGCTTCTACAGCCAGCATGCTCGATTCTCCGGTTTTTCGAACAATGTCACCAATGAACTCCATCGATTATTTCCTTGAGGCAGAAGCGTTACTGTTCTGATTTTTTCGCCGGCGACAGACGGCAATCGGGCTCTCTGAGAATCGATTAAGAAATTTGAATCTGCAGGCCACACTGTCTATCGCACGATTCAGCCGGTATGAAACCGGAACCTTGGGCGGATGAAAAAAGCCTACCGGGTAAATATCAACTATCTCTAATCCCACCCCTTCAACGAGTTTCTTCATCTGCCTGATGCTCATGATATTGAATGCACCTTGCGGATTCTTTTGCCGATGACGCATATGCATCAGTTTAATCCAGGGCGATCCGAAATTCTGGTGATTGTTAAAGACAAAATAACCATCTTCAGCCAGCAGCTCGACAAGGGCTTTGATTGCTGCGGTACGCAGTTCCGGCTCGGCATTGAGAAAAAAACGAAAGGCGGTTATCAGGTTGAACTTCTTTGGCTTCAAAACATTTTCTGCAGTTATATCCGCCTCGATTATCTCGGTCCGCTTAAGTTTTTCCCTTGCGATTGCCAGCATGGAGCCGGATACATCAATGCTTGTCGATGTTTTTACACGATTCTCCAAAAGGCCTGTTATACGTCCTGTCCCACACGCAAAGTCGAGCAGATGGATGTCTCTGTCCGCGAAGTATTTCTCCAGAATAATCAGGATAATTTCCTGCTCACGCGACCAAAGGAATCTTTGCCATGCCCGCGTTTGGTAGTATGCTTCATATTCAGCACCTTTTTCAGCGTATTTATGAGATTCTCTGTAACTAATCTTAGACACAGTCCTTTTTTCGCAGGGCAATATGTACGAATCTTTTTTGCTCACATTCTTTCAGGCTAAGGAACCAGCCGCCAACGACTATCAGGGCCATTGCAGTAATTACAACTCCAACGATTTCAATCCACGAATTCGGCGGAGCCACATATTTCCAGACACCGATCATAACTACGACCGGTAATGAACCCAACAAAGCCGGTTGCCAGACGTTGCGTACACATTCCGACACGGAAATACGCATTTTCCAGTTAAAATATATCGGCAAAATCAAGCCTGATATTAGCGCCATCGGCAGGAAATTCGACCAGGCTATCCCAAGCAGACCCCAGTCAAACACTTTCACCGAAACAACAGAACCCGAAACGCAAAGCAGAGCCGTTAAAGCCGTCAAAACTCCGAAAATCTTATGCTGGCCACGCCCAACCAGGACAAGGAAATTGCTGTGCTGGGCCAGTCTCAAACAGTGGCCTGCGGCTAAAATGGCCAGTATAGATCCCATTGTATTTATTACAGCGGGATCCTGGAATTTTTCGCCAACCCATACTCTGAGAAATTCCCTGCCCATCACAATCAGGAAACACCCGCCGGGAATTATCATCATAAGACTGTATTTTTGTGTCAGAAAGGCTATTTCTTTTACCTTTGCATCGTCGTCTCTGGCGTCGAGGTCGCTGACAGCCGGCTTTATCGCCGCCGTGAAAGCCTGAAGCAGTTGGGATAGCAATAATACTCCAGCGGTGGCAATAGCGAATTGACTTATCTGGGTAGTACCTATGAAAATACCAATTATCAGAGTACTGGCATGGTAAATTATTATGGCCCCCATCGCATACAGAAAGGTATTTATTCCATAAGCAAGCATCTGTCGCAGAAGTCCGAAATCTATGTTTGCACAAGACAATGACATTTGTGGCAATAATTTCCTCGCAAAGAAGAACTGCAAAACCCTGATAGCAATCTCGCTGAGCCCGAACGCCAATCCCATCGTTAGAAGACCATAACCTTTTGACAGCAATATAACCAGCACTATCGTTCGCAGAAACAAAGGGACAATAACAGCAAAATTGATGATATCGTACCTTTGCATCCCGCTTAATACTCCGCTGAACAGTTGCAGGGGCATTGCCAACGCAAAGCAGAAACCCACAATTAGCATAAGCACGCGTGCAGTCCCCACAAGCTCAGCTTCGATGGTAAACCAGGAGCCGATATTGAAATAAATCACAATACTTGTAAGTCCGGCTACAATTGCCAGGCCCAGGTAGAAAAACAGTGATGTGCTGATTACCCTCTGGATTCCATCGGCATCTTTTTTTGCCAGGTATATCGGGATATATCTGTTTATGGAGCTGTTCAATCCAATACTTAGCAAGGTTCCGTATCTAAACATAAAACCACCGACGAGCAACCATATACCATATCGAGCCTCACCGAGCCGGCCGAGAAAAAAACGTATTAGAAAAAAACCGATAATGGCGTTGCTCACCAGTGTGGCTACGTTGAACAACGTGTTGTGAATTAGTCTTTTCGAGGTTGTGATAGGTTGTTCGCTCATATTTTAATCATCGGCTCGTTTCTCTGCTCTGCCCGTTTGTCTGTTATTACTTTTCGCGTTCAACTACCTGCCAAAGAATACCCGCTCGAACCAGGTCATAATTTTCAAGCACGAATTCGGGGCAATATCCTGGTTTCGGAGAGACAACGTATATCGATCTATCCTCCAGCAACTGCTCAATCGTCTGCTCATCGAACCTTGGTGCGTCTTTGCTGTTCACGATGCCCGAGACAACCTTTGCATCCGGACGTTTTCCCTTGACTTGCTGGACAAGTAAGAGAGGGGCAACAGTAGTCGTGTCGGCATATATAACGGCATTTTCCGCTACCAGGTCCAACGCCTCATCGGCGAAGCGTTCCGCTCCCTTATATCCTGTCTTCCAGGGCTGCAGGAAATATTTATAATCGTCCCGGTAAGGTATATCGTCTCTTGTGCCAATATTAAGCTGCATCTTCCTGGCCAGGATCGGCGAAGCCGCATAGACACCAATTGGCAGAAGACTGAAAAACAGAACCAAAAACGCAAATGCTTTACGATTTATCCGCCCCTGCAAATGATACGTTCCGAGGCCTATGAGGATCGAAACCATACAGTAGAATGGTATGAAGAACGCATATCTGTCAGGTACGGTATATCGAAAGGCGAAAATTAAAAACAAGACAATTAAGCCCAATAAAACATTTCTAAAATCTCGCCTTACCGGAATCTTGAACAGCCCAATGCAGCCCGGAAAAAACAGCAGAATATTGAGTGTAGGAAAATTAAACAAAATATACCTAAAGTTCTCTTGTGGGATGCCCGTTGGCAAAGAGGCGTTCAAAACTGCTCCCTGCCAGCGTATGCCAAATGCTGCTGAGGCCAAAGTTCCTGCGAAATCACCGGTTTGTATTATGTTTTTACAAATCAAATATTCGTAAGGCAGCGCTCCGACAATCCACAACAGGGCAATAATGGCTAAGTCTCTGGAGCGAATTTCTTTTTTAGCCAGCAGAAAAATGATGAACACGGCATAACATAAAAGTGGTATCGAAGCAAGCATGTGCACAGCGATTCCAAGGCCGTTAAGTAATCCCAGCCAGTACAAATACCCGACTCTCCTGGTTCTGGTATATAGCAGCAGCATTATCAACTCGGCAAGAAACAGGGCTGTCCAGAGTGTGTATGTTTCGATAATGCTTGCGTGACGCCAGAATGTATGCGAAACGGCCAGAGTAAAAGCAGCGATTACCGCCGGAAAATTCCTGCCGAGCCATAGACGCACAAATAAGAACATATTCGCCACCGCCACCGCCGCTGCGATTGCCGAGATTAGATTGACTCTGTGAGCAAATTCGCCGAGTGGTATGTATTTTGCGCCGAACGCCAATATGTAAAAGAGCGGATGAGAAATCGCAAGGCCGAGGAAACCTTCGATATCATTGTGCCAGATTCGGTACTGGATCAGCCCGCTGTCCTGCCACAAAGCACCCGGAGCACAACTGACCGCGTAAAGCGCAAGGGCACCACAGAAGACCGCCACATACTGCTGAGTTAATTTTGGTTTTACAGCTACCACGAATGTGTTGTCAACCACCTCGACCTGATCTTAAAACGCCGGTGTCATTTTGGTTATTGACTTTACAAATGTTTGCGATTTTTTAATCAAGTGATTTTGGCCCTGAACCCTTCATCTATCAGCAGACGGTTACGGTCAATCCCTCATCACTAATATCAAAATCAAAAAATCTCGCTCGCTCGTTAGGCGGTTCGGCTTCGAGCATTTTTCGCACAGATAAAGCATCCTCCGCTGATTTGCAAATCATCAGCATAAAACCTCCTCCGCCGGCGCCGAGTAGTTTTGCGCCGTATATGAAGGGACGGACCCGTTCGAACAGCAATTCAATTTCATCATTGCTGGAGTTCGGGTCCAATTGCTTGTTGAGGTGCCAGGCGACATCAATCAGGCGCCCAAATGTCACTATATCTTTGCAGATAAGGGCTTGGGCTACTTCTTCAGCTACTATGTGAATTTGTCTTAGTGTCGCCATCGTGGCACGGTGCCGATTTAAGTATTTTCCAACGACCTGCTGCAGAATATTCTTGGCCAGTCTGGTTACACCCGTGTAATACAAAAGACTCAGACCGCCATTGGCTTTCGGGTCCAGAGTGTCAGGCAGTACATAATGGATACGCGCATCGGGGATAAATCCCGGTTCCGTGACAATCATCTTTACGCCGTCGATGACTCCGCCGATTTGGTCCTGCCAGCCGCCCCCGGTTGTCAGGGCCTGTTCCAGACGAAGCACACTGTAAAAAAGTTGACGCTGGGATAATTCTCTGCCCATAACTCGCTGAATCGCCGCAAGAATCACTGCTCCCATTATGCTTGAAGTGCCCAGACCGCTGCCCTTCGGAATCGCTGCAAGGGTTGTTAACTCAATTCCTCCGCCAAAGTGCTCCAACATTCTTTTTAAACTGACATTTTCATTGTCGATGTCCGTTTCGGGTAACAAACACGACAAAGCCAGGGCCGCCTTGGCAAGTGCAAAACTGCTGGTTGCTTTTCGATAGTCCAGAAGCTCATCAAAATCCACAATCTCAATCCTTGCTCCCTGGTCGATCGAGTTGATTCGGATAACCGGCTCATCCGTGATACGGATATACGCCTGGATGGGCGGTTGACCGTTCAGATTGACCGCGGCATTAACTACACAACCACCGTGCTCAAGTGAGTACGGTGGTGTATCCGTCCAGCCACCACCCACGTCAAGGCGGGCCGGAGCACGTGCCCAAACAATCTCATCGCTGCGCAAAATGCTTCGAGGACGGATGTCCTGTTTGGAACCACTGGTAACAATAGCGCTCTCTAAACTTTCAAATGCAATGCTTTGTGCCCGGCGAGCCCATTGAACAATAGAAACTTTCGAATTTAAATCAAGTCCCAAAGACGACAGCCATTCGCGTTTTTCCGGACTGAGCAGTTGCTTCAAACCTGGTAAAAGCTTTGATATCGGAGGGTCGGTATCATTGCAAAGCTCAATCAGTGCCGAACCAAGCGTATGGATAATTCTTGGGAATACGAGGGATTCAACGCCGCCGTTATTGTTGTTGATAAAATGCCAGTGGGCTTCTGCAAGAATCTCTGAAATCCATGCACTCCAATCCTCAGCGCCATTCAGAAGATACGCTAATTCGGGACTCGAGAATTTACTTTGTGGACGAAATATTTGCCTAAGAGAATGCCGAATTAATTTCGCTCGAATCTCGTTCCGTCGCTTATAAAAATCCCTATGATCGGCCAGAGTTAAAATCTGCTCAAGATTATATCTATCTGCCTTTCTCCACGCCTCAAAATCCTCATCGCAGGCGCCGGCCGGCTCAAGCATCCACAACCATCGCCTATACTCGTTGTGAGTTGTTATCGCCGGGAACATTTGTGCATTCCAGGTACTTCGCTTATCAGCAGGAATATCCGCATCCCAGACTTCTTCCGGCTCAGCTCCGACAGCCTGGAGCCATTCGCACAGGTTAACTCCGCAAAAGCTCCCGCCTTCTTCTATTGTTTCCTTAAACGTGTCATCCAGACTATAACAGCGTACAAACCAAACACCCTTACCATCTCGGCTGTGGCCCTTTATTACGTCAAGGCATGACCTCCGCGCAAGAGAAATCGGCTCATCAATATCAACTCCAACGACAACATTTTCTCCGCCCAGACTCAGCGAAGAATTTATACGACAGCCCTCCACCCAGGAGGACGCTCCTTTGACAGCACCGCCTTCTGAAATCTCGTTGTTGATGTCAAGAAATGTTTGTAAATAAGATGCCCCACGGTCTTCCTGCAACAAACGGGTGCCGCTGTTGATAATCGCCCTGCTTGTCCCGAAATCCAAAAAATCACAATGCCTTAACAGTTTCATGCTGAAAGGCACTGATGAAAAAGCTTCAAATAGCTTTTCCAACAGAGTTTTACTCCATGTTGAGCCGCTGTTATGTGCAGATTTTTGATGCTCGGATTTGCAGGCTTCGCTGCCCATCGCACAACATATCTCGCGGTAGAAATCCATACCCCATTTGGTAACTGCTCGGCCCATTTCACCGCTTAGAACAAGTTTGCCGTTTCTGCCGGTACAAACACCGAAGACTTCCAGCATTTTTACGGCCATGTCCGTGTCAAAGTTCATAACCCCAATGTCCAGGCAGGCCTGACCATACGTGTCGGTCGCTCCTTTATTCTCTTGCTCGGTTACAGAGGGTTTCTGCAGGTATAACCTTACCTTATCCGCCTGTCCCCTGCAAAATACGCCGTGTCTGCTTGCCTGTTCCGGCAAAGCATAACTGGCTAATCCGGTTATACCCTTAGCGGCAAATTTAACTTCGGAAGGCTCAAATCTCAACAAAACATCGCCCGATGTTATTACTACCTGGCCAACGCCGGTTGCCGGTTCGGGCAAAGCCAGATATATTGGCAATTGACGGTCGAATAAACTCAAAGGTACCGCAATGTCACTTTCGCATGGGACCGGAATAAATATCTTTCCACAAAATCCGTATGCGGGCAGCCGCCTCGAATCCCCCCCGGCATGAACGATAAGAATCCGTAAATCTCTCAAAGCCTGCTTCCAGACATCCGGACCCGCCGCTCTACAGTCCTGTTTAAGTTGCCGATTGAGGACCTCCATCAAACAGAAAAGCGTGCTTCCTCCACTTCCAATTCGCTTTCCACCGGGGTCAGGGACGACTATAACCTCGCTGATATTGCTCAGGAGCCCCAAATCCTTTCTAACATTCAGTTGTGATTCATAAGCAAGGGCCTGAGCCTCATTGGATGCTGTAATTATGAGGTAGTCCCACTGATTTAATTTCGCCCGCGTCGACATATTAATTGCCTGAAATGGTTCAACTTTGAAGAAAAGAATTTTCCTGCTGTTCTACTTTAAACTTTCGATAATCGCTTCCAGGGCTTCATCCAGACTTGTCTGAGATTCCCAGCCAATGGTTTTTTTTATTCGCTCCAGACTCGGCACACGCCGCATCATATCCTCAATGGGCCTTCCATAAGCAACCTCATAGGGCACAAATTGCTTTTTGCTTTTACTGCCCGTCATTTCGATAATTTTATCAGCAAGGTCTTCCATAGCGATTTCTTGATTCGTACCGATATTATATACCCTGCCTGCCGCCTTTTCGCAGTTCATCAGGTTGATGATTGCCTCGATAAGGTCGGCCACATAACAGAAGCATCGTGTTTGCTTACCCGTCCCATATATCAAAACCGGCTCATCCCCGAGCGCCCTTTGAACGAATCGCGGCACCACCATACCATATTGACCCGTTTGTCTCGGCCCGATTGTGTTAAAGAATCTGCCGATTACAACACCCAATCCATACTGTTGATAAAAAGCCAGACCCAAAAATTCATCTATTGCCTTGCTGCATGCGTATGACCACCGGGACATGCTCGTGCTGCCGAGCACAATATCGTCATCTTCGTGAAAGGGAACGGCTTCGCTTTTGCCATAAACTTCACTAGTCGAAGCGATAAGGATTTTTTTACCGAACTTATTGGCTATATTCAGGACTATTTCAGTGCCGCCAATATTAGTTTCTATTGTGTGTACCGGATCTTCAGCTATCAGCCTGACCCCCACTGCCGCAGCAAGATGAAAAATTACGTCGCTGTGCTCGATGAGTGGTTCCACCAATTCGGCATTGCGGATATCGCCGGTGATAAATTCAAAGTTGGGATCTTCTTTGACGTTCTCAATATTTTTCAAACTGCCGGTGCTGAGATTATCGATTACGGCCACTTCAATACCAGTTTCGAGCAGCCTTTCTGTTAGATGAGACCCGATAAAACCTGCCCCACCTGTGACTAATGCTCTCATATAAGCCTCAAGAAATAACTTTTTATCCGCAAAGGATAATGATTATTGATCAATTATCAATCATCAATTTGCTTAGACTCCGTCCCCGTCGGCTGCCCAAAAGTTCAAACGCAGCCTATCCGCGAAACAAAAATGCTTTGGAAACAATTTTCCGGCCAGAATATTTAGAGTTGACCGAAAGTCTTTTATAACATAAGTATCGGCAAATAAAGAACATAGCTTTAGTAAAGACGATATTCCTAATCAACTCTTGACCTTATCGGACGAACCCCCGGCGGATCTTCAATCGCCGATGAATATTGAAAAACTATGCACCCTTAAGGCCCTATAAATACGCAATCCACAGCCTGATAATAGGCTCGCGGCATGAGGTATTTAATCGAAGTAGGTTGATTTCTTAATGGCGCAAATTGACTTGCTTATTCCCAGAGTCGATGGTTTCTACCGCTTTAGCCGCAGTATGAGCAATATGTTTTGTCGGTTTCCCAGACGGTAACACAATGCAATTTTGCTTCGTTGAATTTGCCGACGAGTTTATTCCATGCGAAGCCTGCTATGTTTTCGACAGAGGGATTGCTTCTGCTGAACTGGTCGATGTCGACATTCAGGTTCTTATGGTCAAGAAGTTTTATAAGCTCATCGTCCACTATTCTTTCAAAATCGCCTATATAAAAGTTCTTTCGTGTTGCCGGCATCTTTATCGTGACCTCAACGATGTAGTTATGCCCGTGACCGGTTGGATTTGCGCACTTTCCGAAAACCTTAAAATTTCGTTCCTCGGAAAAGTCGTTGTTCCAGAGCTTATGCGTCGCTGCAAATTCAAACTTCTCGCTAAAATATACCATCTCCAAGTCCTCTGAATCTATGGCAATTTTTCTAAAAGGATTGAGCTTCAGACTCAATTTACTGAGCTTTGCCGGCTCAAACTTATCAGCTAACTTATCCCGGGCTGAGCCTAAAAGTTCAAACATTGCAAAAAACCCGATATGTTTGGCCCGATGAAAATTTTGCTTTATCCGCCTGTCAAAAACTGGCACCACGAATTCGCGAACGTTCCTGTCAATATCAGCTACATTAACAACAAATCCTGTAGTCGGCTCTACATTTCCAGTTACCTCGACAGATAATTCGAAAAATATCGATAATCCTTCCCCCACCGGTTTGGATGCAAAAGAATTGAATCCTTTAATTTCTTCCGACAGGAAAGGATTGACCGAAAAACGCACGTCCCTGGCCAGTTTATGCATGATTACCACTACCCGTCTGTTTGCCTACTTATGCATCAGACTCAAGACTTCATTTCGGCTTCTCGGGTCTCTCTTAAATATCCCGCGAAGTGCTGATGTTATCATGACCGAGCCGGGTTTCTTTATGCCCCGGATAGTCATACAGCTATGTGAGGCTTGCAGCACTACTGTGACGCCCTGTGGTTTTAAGCTGTCCATGATAAAATCAGCTATCTGGTACGTAAGTCTCTCCTGGGTCTGCAGTCGGCGGGCAAAACAATCCACGATACGAGCTAATTTGCTGACCCCGAGCACAGTTCCCGAAGGTAAATATCCTATGGCGGCTGTGCCTATGAACGGCATCAAATGATGTTCACAGATACTGTAAAAAGGTATGTCGCGCAGCAGAACGATCTCGTCGTAGTTTTCGGTAAAAACACTGCTAAGATGCTTTTTAGGGTCCTCTTGCATCCCTCCTAAAAGCTCAGAATACATCCTTGCCACGCGTTGCGGTGTGGTCTTTACTCCCTCACGCTGCGGGTCTTCACCGACCGCCACGAGTATTTCCTTAACTGCCTTTTCGATCTTTTCAGTATCTATTTTTTGTTTTTTTTTGCTCATAACTAAAATATCTTCTTTGAATTATTTCTTTGTCTTTTTTGTTAGATTCATAAGGTAAGTTGTCAGCAGCCTGACTCCAAATCCGCTTGCGCCCTCGGTTGTAAAATTAGTGGCCTTGTCGAAGCTCCAGACGCCGGCAATGTCAAGATGTGCCCATTTTGTCTCACCGACAAACTGCCTCAGAAACGCCGCTGCCGTGCAGGCCCCACCCCATCTGCTACCGATGTTTTTCAGGTCCGCTATCTTGCTTTTCATCTCTTCTGCGTACTCATCGCCGCACGGCATGGTCCAGATTTTCTCACCACTGTTATCTGAGGCTTTCTGTAGTTGTCTTATCAGTTCATCATCGTTGCTCATCAGCCCGGCCATGTACTTACCAAGCGCGACAACACATGCGCCTGTTAACGTGGCGATATCAATGATAATGTCACACTTTTGTTTGACGGCATAGCTTAAGGCATCGCACAAGATCATTCTGCCTTCGGCGTCGGTGTTCTGGACCTCAACGGTTTTTCCGCTGTGAGTGTTGATAATATCACCGGGCCGATAGCTTGTCCCGCTTGGCATATTCTCCGCCGATGGGATTATTCCATAAACGTTGATCGGCGGTCCTATCTCGGCCACCGCTTTCATCGTTCCCAAAACGGCAATGCCGCCTGATTTGTCTAATTTCATTTCATCCATATTGGCGGCCGGCTTGATACTGATGCCCCCGGAATCGAAGGTTATCGCTTTGCCCACTAAAGCTACCGTCGGCTGCGTGCTTGCGCCTCTGCCGGGGGGGCTGTATTTCAGAACTATAAATCTCGGCTTGTTTTGTGAACCTGAGCCGACAGCGAGCACTCCACCCATTCCCTTTGCTGCCATCTGCTTTTCGTCAAAAACGGTACAGCTCAATCTCTTTGAGTCGCGGGCTAATTCTTTTGCAACAGCAGCTAACCTGGCAGGATTTATTACGTTGGCAGGCCGATTTGCCAAAGTTCGGGTATAACTTTGTGCCTTACCGATAGCGACCCCACTCGAGAGTCCTTGTTTCAATTTATTGGTTTTAGCTGAATCGGAATCGATCAGTTCGACTTTAAGCAAACCTAATCGCCCGTTTTCACTCTCAGTTACGAATTCGTCATAGCGATAGCTTCCGAAATATGTCCCTTCTGCACAAGCCTGTCCCATTGCGGGCAAATCAAAGCGTCCCCCAAATGCTCTGTGCAGGGCTAAGCTGACGGTCTCGGCTTTGATCTCTACCGACTGTTTTGCTGCATTCGCAGCCGCTTTTCGAATCGTGTCAAGTGTTGCCTTTTTCTTTTCACCAAGGCCGACTAACAGGACTCGCTTGGCACCTATCTCATCGTTGCCGTAGACAGTGGCGCTGGTTCTATCTTTTCCCTTAAAATCACCCAATTTAATCAACTGCTCAATCGCACCGTGGAGCTTACTGTTAAGCTCTTTGTTAAGCCTGTCCAGCTCTTTAACGTCAGAAAATAATCCCACTGCGAGCACATCGGTTTTACACTTGCTGAAATCAACCGTCCGCGTTTTTAGTTCGACATCAATAATATCTTTCATTTTTTTACCTTTTTTATTGTTTATCCCTATTTTTTACTTTCCCTCGTTTTCGTCCTGTGTCGCAGATAGCTTTCGATAAATCCGTTAAGTTCTCCGTCCAGCACTGCTTCGACATTACCGACCTGAAAATTGGTTCGATGGTCCTTGACCATCTGGTAAGGCTGCATAACATAGCTTCGTATCTGATTTCCCCAGGCAATTTCGCCCTTATTTCCGTACAGTTTTGCAATCTCGGCGTCGCGTTTTTGCTGCTCGAGCATATACAATTTTGCCTTAAGCATTTTCATGGCCTGGGCACGATTGTTATGCTGGCTTCTCTCGTTCTGGCACTGCACCACGATACCTGTCGGCTCGTGTGTAATCCGCACCGCCGAGCTGGTTTTGTTGACGTGCTGTCCCCCGGCGCCGCTGGCGCGATAAAAGTCAATCCTGATGTCATCTTCATTTATTTCAACGTCGATATCTTCTTCAAATTCCGGAACACAGTCGACCGCCACAAAGCTCGTATGCCGCCGCTTGTTAGAATCAAACGGACTTATCCGCACGAGACGATGTACTCCAGTCTCACACGACAGCTTGCCAAATGCAAAGGGCCCGCTTACCCGCAGCGTTATCGACCTAATTCCCGCTTCCTCTCCCGGCGTAATGTCAAGCTCCCTGAACTGGTATTTATTTGCTTCGAAATACCGCGTGTACATTCTGAGCAGCATTTTCGCCCAGTCACAGCTCTCCGTCCCTCCTGCACCTGCGTGAATACTGAAGAAGCAGTTCCTCATATCTTCGGGCCTGGATAGCAATCCGGCTAATTCGATCTGTTCACACCTTTTGACAAGTTCATCCAGGTCATCTCCCAACTGTCTGAGCTCTTCATGGTCCGTCTCAGCCGCTGCCAATTCAAACAGCTCCCAGAGGTCCTTAACTTCGCGATGTATTTCTTCTACCGGCTCGATGACCGATTTAAGTGAACTCAATTGAGATACGACCGACTGAGCTGAATCATGATTGTCCCAGAATCCCGCTTTGGACATCCGGACTTCAAGCTTTTGCAGTTGCGATTTTTTGCTGGATAAGTCAAAGCCAGTCCCGGATTTTTTCAATCCGGGCCGACAGCTCTGTTATTGCTGATTTTAATTCTGCTACTTCCATACTGTTAACTACTATCCGTTGACTATTGACTACTTTCTACTGACTCCCTGCCCTTATACCACGTAAAAGTAAAATATGCAACCCTATATTATACCCGATGAACAGGCGCATATGAAATAGGATTTGACAGGCAAAAGCGTGAGGGATATATTACAAGACAATGAACAGGTCAAATTGATATTTTGCATCTTAAATTACAGTTATAAGGAGTTTGATTATGGCCTTGGGTATTTTATCCGGCACTGGACTCAAGCACCCGGAAGATGTAACTCGCCGCCAATTTCTTAATAGCGTGGCGACTGTAGCTACGGCGTCATATTTTGTGTCGGGCTGCAGTCCGCTCCAGACAGCTTGCGAAGACCAAAGTGGAGCGCAAAGTAAAAAAGTTCTGATAGTTACCGGCATTGACCATCCGGCTCATGATTGGAGCAAGACAAAAGTGGCGCTGGCCGGCGTGTTAAGGGCGGACCGGCGTTTACAAGTCGAGGTTGTTGAAGACCCGAGCCGACTCGCTGATCCGGAACTTCAAAAGTTTGATGTGGTTGTGATTCATTTTATGAATTGGGAAAAACCTGCTCCGGGCCAACAGGCTCGTGAAAACCTGCAGAAATTCGTCAGTGACGGCAAGGGTCTGTTTGTACTGCATTTTGGCTGCGGCGCATTTCAGGACTGGCCTGAATTTCGTAATCTCGCCGGACGCGCATGGAACCCGAAATTAAGGGCACACGATCCCAGAGGGCCTTTCCGCGTGGACATTGTCAATAAGAAACATCCCATTACACGGGGTCTGGCCTCTTTTGAGACGGAGGATGAACTCTACACATGTCTTGATGGTGACCGGCCGATCGATCTGCTTGCGACCTCGCGTTCCAAGGTCGACGGGAAAGACTACCCGATGGCGTTTGTATTCAAGTACGGCAAGGGGCGAGTCTTTCACTGCGCTTTGGGGCACAATGTCAAAGCGATTGAGAATCCGCCTGCTGCCGAGCTTCTTCGACGAGGTTGCGCCTGGGCGGCTAAGCTGACGCCGGTCTCAGCAACGGCGTGATAGTTGATTACTAATAGATTTTAAGCTCTTTAACGAGAATATAAAGGCCAGGGCGGTTCGATGATAGAGCAATCGCTAAAATGGATGCGCGATACACTCACCGGGTTGAATATTCCAATTGAAGAGTGGTACCATAGTAAGAGGTGGTTGATTAAATGATCGGTTGTGAACTGACAGGTTATCCATCTCTAAAAACGATAGAGTAATACTAACCTAAATAAATAAAAGGAGAAACCGGAATGAAAGTTGGATTTAATATGTTACTGTGGACGACACATGTTACAGAAGAAGATTTCCCCCTGCTGGAAACGCTCAAGGAAGTCGGCTATGACGGTGTGGAAATTCCGCTCTTCGAGGGCCAAATCACACACTTCGAAAAGGTAGGTCAGGCAATCAAGGATAACGGACTGACCTGCTCATCCGTGACTGTTATTCCGGACGAGGAGCATAATCCAATTAGTGCCGACGCGGGCAACCGCCAGGGGGCGGCAGAATATCTCAAGTGGGCAATCGACTGTTCGGCGGCGTTGGGCTCGGATGTTTTGTGCGGGCCTTTCTATCAGCCGTTGGGTGTCTTCACGGGTGAAAGTCCTACCGAAGAAGAAAAGCAACACGCAGCCGAAGTGCACCGCCAGGCTGCCGAGCTTGCAGCTAAAGCCAACCTGACTCTTGCAGTAGAATATCTGAATCGCTTCGAGTGCTATTTTCTCAACACGATGGCTGACACGGCGGACTTCGTCCAGCAAGTCAATAAGCCAAACTACGGCGTCCTGTTCGACACTTTTCACGCCAACATTGAAGAGAAGGACCCGGTCGGCTGCATTGGTTCCTACATCGACATGATTAAACACGTTCATATCAGCGAGAACGACCGCGGCACGCCTGGTAAGGGGCATATCGACTGGCCAGGTACGTTCGAGGCGCTGCGATCGGGCGGCTACGACGGATGGCTGGTGATTGAGGCGTTCGGACGAGCGCTGCCGGACCTTGCTGCCGCCACCCGTGTCTGGCGAGATTTCTTCCCAAGCCGGGATGGGGTTTATACCGAGGGATTGAAGTTTGTCAAAGACCAGTGGCAGGCCGCCGGTTAAGCACTAAGACGGAGCTTATGGAACTTAACCTTACAAGGGAGAAATTATTATGCGCACATTTTACTTAAGGCCCGTTTGGATTATCTTATTGAGCCTTTTAGGGCTTGTTACCAGCGCCGCTGTTGCCGGGGAGGCCGACTTTAAGCCCATCTTTGACGGCAGCACACTCGACGGGTGGGAAGCGTCGGATATGAGCTACTGGTCGGTGCGGGACGGGGCGATCACCGCTCGCTCGACCGAGCAGAATTCTGTAAAGACAAATCAATTCCTGGTTTGGCAGTTAGGCCAGGTTGACGACTTCGAGTTGGAGCTCAAGTACCGCATAAGCGGGACGCCCACGGCCAATTCAGGCATCCAAATCCGCAGCAGGGTCGAAAAGGACGGCCACGCCGTCGGTTATCAGGCGGACATCGACCGGGCCGGCCAGTATGCCGGGGCGCTCTACGACGAGCGCGGCCGGAAGATGCTTGCCCAGCGCGGGCAAAAAACCGTTATCGGTACCGACGGCAAGATGATACACGCACCAATCGGAGAGCCGGACACGCTGCTTGCCAATATCAAAAAGGACGGGTGGAACGATTATCACATCACCGCCAGCGGCGGTCATATTGTTTTGAAAGTAAATAATAAAGTCACGGCCGAAGTTTTCGATAACGACAAGCGAGAGCGTGACTTGTTCGGTGTGCTGGCCCTGCAGTTGCACCAGGGGCCACCTATGACAGTCCAGTTTAAAGATATCCATCTAAAAAGGTTGAAGATGTCAGACACGAAAAAGGTAGTTCTAATAGCCGGGCCACCGAGCCACGGTTATGGCGGCCACGAGCATAATGCCGGCTGCCTGCTGCTGGCACGGCAACTGAACGAGAATATGCCCGAGGTCTATGCTACGGTTTACACAAACGGCTGGCCCAAAGACCCGACCGCACTTGATAATGCCGATGCGATCGCGATCTTCTGTGACGGCGGCGACAGACACGTGGCCACTCAGCACTTTGAAGAGCTGGACAAGTTAGCCAAAGACGGCGTGGGTATAGCCATGCTCCACTATGCGGTCGAGGTGTCCAAGGGCAAGCCCGGTGATTACATGCTCGAGTGGATCGGCGGATATTTCGAGACGTTCTGGTCGGTCAATCCGCATTTCAAAGCCGAGTTCAAAGAGCTGCCGTCGCACCCAATCACGCGTGGCGTCAAGCCCTTTGCGATTGACGATGAATGGTACTACCACATGCGATTCGTCGAGAAAATGGAGAACGTCACGCCGATACTCACGGCGATACCTCCTGACAGCACGCGTGAAAGAAAAGACGGAGCTCACAGCAACAATCCGCACGTCCGGGCGCGAATGGGCATGCCCGAGCACGTTATGTGGGCTATTGAGCGCCCGGGCGGAGGGCGTGGCTTCGGCTTTACCGGCGGACACTGGCAATACAACTGGGCACATGATGATTTTCGCAAACTTGTGCTCAATGCCCTTGTATGGATTGCCGGAGTTGACGTCCCGTCAAGGGGCGTGACATCGAAAACTCCTTCGATCGAGGAACTTGAAGCGAACCAGGACTATCCCAAATCGGATAAATGGAATCCGAAAAAAATCCAAGAGATGATCGAGCAGTGGAACCGGCCTTGACAGAAGCAGGCAGAATTGCTGCTGTGTGATAAGGAATTCTGTAAAAGTTCAGTTGCAGGAAGGCGGATTCAAAATGGTACCATCAATTACAAGACGCCAGTTTCTCAAGGCTTCCACGGCAGGCTCGCTGTCGTTTGCATCACTGGGTTGTTCGGCATTGGGCCCGACAATGGCACCGGCATCATTCGAACATCCACAGGCTGGTAAATATAATATCTATTTCGGCGATTTGCATAATCACAACGAGGTTGGTTATGCGCAAGGGTCGCTCGATAGGGCTTTTGAGATTGCCCGCGAACATCTTGATTTCTTTGCCTTCACACCGCATGGCTACTGGCATGATATCGGCCACTACGAGAATAGCATCGAGAAGAAATGGCTCGACGGATTCGAGGTTACAAAAAGGCGCTGGCCGGAAGTCCTGCAGGCGGTGCGCAAGTATGACCAGCCCGGCAGATACGTTCCCATAGCCGGCTTTGAGTGGCACTCCACCAGTCTCGGTGATTACCACATCATCTTCCCGACACTTGAGGCCGAGTACATTCGGTTTGATGACCTGCGCAAATTCCAGAGTTTTGCGAAGGAGCGCGGCGCGATTATGATCCCCCATCATCCGGCCAATCGCCTCGGCCACCGCGGCGCCAACCTGGCGAGGCTTGATCCTGATGCCTCGCCCGTGATCGAGATATTCTCCGAATGGGGCAACGCCGAACATGACCGTGCGTGCTCTCCATATGTTCGGCACACCGAAGGCGGACGCTGGACGCAAAACACGCTCCATCATTTCCTCGAACAGGGCCATCGCCTCGGCGTCATCGCCAGTACGGACGACCATCTCGGTTTTCCGGGTGCCTATCGCGAAGGCCTGGCGGCCGTGCTCGCGACTGAACTGACGCGGGAGGGGATTTTCGATGCAATTCGCAATCGGCGGACTTATGCCCTTACCGGCGACCGTATCGCCCTGGATTTTCAACTTAACGGACAACTGATGGGTCGGGAGTTGCCTTACACCCGCCGGCGGGAGCTGGCCGTCACCGTCACGGGATGGGACCAGCTCGACAGGGTGGAGATACTGAAGAACAACCGCGTTCTTCACCGGGATTTTCCGATGGATCGGGTGCCTGCCGCAAGTAGCTGGAAAAAGCCGGTTCTGCTGCGATTCGAATATGGGTGGGGGCCGTGGCCGGCTTTGGATATGACACGGATCTGTGACTGGGATTTTCAAATCAGAGTCGAAGGTGGTTTATTGGAAGATGTTCAGCCCTGCTTTCAGTCCGGACCACTCGATGAGACCCGCAGGGACAAAATACTTGAACGCTCCGACAAACATCTCCGAATCCAGTCCTTTACGGCTCTGCGTCAGCAGTTCGAGGACATTTCCACCAAGGCGGTAGTTTTGAAAGTGCGTGGGGGTCCCGATACTCGCGTAAATATTGCATTGAATAAGCCTGCTAACGTATCCCTGTCTCAAACATTCAGGCAACTGGCCGATAGCGGTGAAATGCTGTTCACCGGAGATTTTCCCAAAGAGTCGGCTATGCTTCATCGGCTGGTTTTCCACGACCATTACCAAACGTCGTACAAAGTCACTGATACCGACGATGGTAAGAATTTGAACTGGTATTATTTGCGCGTAATCCAGTCCAACAGCCAGCATGCCTGGTCCAGCCCGATCTGGGTTGAGCCGCGTGCCGGCAAGCCCAATGTGTGAAACTTATGTTGTGGACTTGGAAATTGCTGGCTGAGTCCCACAAAGATGGCACGGGTATAACTCAAATCGTAATTCGTGGTCTTTGAGACCTTGATGATGTCGAAGCCGGCCTCCGGCGATGCAGTGCCTCTGAGAGCAAGCCCCAAACTCGAATCGATGATGACAGGGTGACTTTTATAGGCACACTTTTTTCGCGTTACTACGGGTTGCTTTGTTGTGCATGGCAATCTCCGTTTTTATGATTAGTGGCATTTGTCAAAGGAGAGCTATTGATTCAAGGCCGCTATTATACTGAATGTATTAAAAAAGGAGTGGATAAAAATGGGTCGAAATAAAGAGCCACTCTTTTCGTAAGCGTAACCTAAGCATACTCCTAATATGAACAAAGCAGGCCAATGTCCGGCATTTGAGTGTATTACTGTGAATAATCCGGAGCTTATTGCAATTGCCAGCCAGGCTCCATTTCGAACTTCGAAGAAGGAACGTATTATTGTCTGGACAAGCCCTCGAAACAACATCTCCTCGAGCAAAGGTGCTATTACCACGGCAACGACAACAATCAGTGTCCGAAGCGGCAATTGAGGATGTTTGCTTATCAGTTCGAGTTGCTGATGTTGCTGCATTTGGTAATCGGAGCCCCAGATAAGCTCACCAAAGAATATCGTCAGAGTTATCGCTGCCATAATAAGCGGCCAGACTGTAAGAAGATTCACAAAAGCAGCGAAAAAATCTCTTACAATTGTTTTAATATTCAGGCCGAATCCGCTTAATCGCCGGGCAAAATGTGCTCTTGCCAGAAGAAGAATTACTGTTATTGCCAAAAGCCCGCCGATACAGAGAATAAGATTGTCCAGAAAATCGTTTTGCCAACCCCCTAAATCACCTGTAATTTTTTTAGTAATTGTTGCTACCAGTGAAATGGCCCAGAACCAGATAAACAGGGGGATAAAGGGCAGATAGGGAGGCATATTATTTCGGCGGGGCATTGACCCGTCCAAAGCCCTTGTACCAAAAGAAGTTTTCAATAGCCAACAGGCCAGTAATATTAGCCCCGGCAGATAAATAAGGTCTGTTAAGGTTATGGTCTCAGTGAATTCCATTGACTATTTACTGTAAAATATTTAGTATTTGTTTTTACTGCGCCCTTTAGTCGTACTATAGAGAACGAACTTTTCAATTGTCAGTTGTCAAATGCCAATTGTCAAAGGAAATTAGATTATGGATATATTACGCGTTGAAGGACCGGTTCAGCTTTCCGGCAGCGTTAGTATAAATGGTTCGAAAAATGCTTCCCTGCCCATAATGGCTGCAACTATGTTAGCTGCCGGCAAATCGTATCTTACAGCAGTGCCTCATCTTTCGGACATTTCTGTTTGCGGCGAATTACTTGACCAATTGGGCTGCAAGCTCGAGCGAAGTCAAAATGGCGATCTATGTATAGATTCGACGGTAATAGACAATCCGGTTGGCGACTATGAAATTGTCCGCAGGATGCGGGCGGGTATTTGCATACTTGGCCCGCTTCTTGCCCGCTGCGGCAGGGCGGAAGTTTCAATGCCCGGCGGATGCGCAATCGGTGACAGGCCGGTCGATATCCATATGCGAGGCCTCCGCGAGCTTGGCGCACAAATACATCTCAAAAACGGTTACATCATCGCTGAAGCTCCGAATGGTTTGAGGGGCAAAGATATTTTTCTGGGCGGGCCGTTCGGCTCAACCGTGCTCGGCACCGCAAATGTTATGATGGCTGCAACACTGGCAAAGGGCCGAACCGTTATCGAATCGGCCGCCTGTGAGCCGGAAGTAACCGATCTGGCGAACTGTTTGAATAAAATGGGTGCAAAGATAGCAGGTATTGGCTCACATCGTTTGATTATCGAAGGGGTCAGACAGTTACAGCCGGTCCGATACAAGGTAATTCCTGATAGAATCGAGGCCGGGACATTTATGGTCGCTGCCGCAATAACCGAAGGCGAGCTAAGGCTTCATAACTGTCGGCTCGATGATATGATGGCTGTCGTTGACAAGCTGAGAAATGTGGGCGTAACAGTCTCTCCCGCTGCCGATGGCTGTGTCATTTCTCGTAGAGGGCCGATCAAACCTGCTGATATTACCACCCAGCCATATCCCGGTTTCCCCACCGATTTGCAGGCTCAATTTATGGCATTTCTATCGCTCGCCGAGGGTAATAGTGTAATTATCGAAAAGATATTTCCCGACAGGTTTATGCACGTTGCGGAACTGAATCGAATGGCGGCTCATTTACGTAAAGAGGGACCGACTGTTATCATAGCCGGCGTGGAAAAGCTAATAGCCGCACCGGTAATGGCATCGGACCTTCGAGCATCGGCGGCGTTAGTGCTGGCTGGATTGGCCGCAGAGGGAACTACAACCATTAACAGGGTTTATCATATCGACCGGGGCTATGAAAGGATTGAAGAAAGGCTAAATCCCCTTGGCGCTAAAATTACCCGGGAAAGTGCTTAAGCTGGATAACTGCTTTCACAGGCGAGAACTTCAGAGTTTTTCACTCCATAACCGTAGGACGCTGTCGCTCACCAACTTTCTTATAATGTGCGAGAGCACTTTCACGATCATCGAAGTCCTTTTCAGTGAACAACAGATCGGTCTGTCCGATACGGATTTGGTCACCATCTCTCAAAGCTGTTAGCTCGTCTATCTTTCGATTGTTGATGAGCACTCCGTGCTTGCTGTTCATATCTTCGGCATAGTGCTCATTCGTGCTCTCATCATACCGTATTCGTAGGTGCTTGCGAGAAACCAGATCGTCCAGTATCTGTATTGGAAGGGCCTCTGCTCTCCCGATGACGTTTGTACGCCTGCCGAGCGGCAGATACTCGCCTTTTTGGGTACCTGACATTATTATAATGGAAGCCATTGCAACTCCTTGTGATAAATTCTTGTGGGTGTATGTCTGTATAACAAAATCCACAATCACCTTGACATAACACCGGGTGACTTATATGTTATTGGCTGTTTGCAGCACAGTCAAGCTCTTTTTCAAGGCTTATTTCGATGTTTTTGCCGGTTTGAAAAGCGCCTTTTTCCGGTAAAACAGCCCCTGCTTCGGCAGGAGCAAGCTTGGCCCCGTGCAAACGGGGCACAGCGGATATTTGCAGTCAGGGAGTGCCGATGAGCGACGCTGAAGAAAATAAAGATAAGCAGTCCAATGGCAAAGAAGTCGGCCCCACCCGCTCTTTTGCCGGCTTGGTGAAAGGAACGGGCGGGCGGATAGGTCCATTTGGATAATACTATAATAGATATGAAAAGACATCGTTGAAAGGGAGAAAGAAGATGCCCCAGGATTTTGTTGTTTGCTCGATGGCTGCCCATCCTCATCACCCAGTTTTTATTTTATCCGAAAAAGTAAGCGCTGTCGGACGAGCAGTGCGGCAGGCCGCAAAAGTTGCCGGCATAATACTTGTGTTCGGTGTTCTATCAACCGCCTTTAGTTCAAATGTTCGTGCTTCTGCAGGGGAGAATAATTCTACACAATCCGTGACCCAGCAGTCTCAGGAACAGCCCGCTGAGCAACCTGCAGTAACCGCTGAGCAATCCACAGCACAGCCTACCGAAGAATCCATAGCCCAAGCTCAAGACCCGAATAACGACTCGCAGAAGGCTACAGTGCCACAGCAAAATGCTGAAGAGCCAAACGAAGCTGCGGATTCTGCTGTTGTTTCGGAAAGCCCGTATCTCAGGGCTGTCCGTGAGTTCGCAGATAACGTCCTCAAATACGGCCGGGACACTTATGGGCCGAAGCATACGCCGTTGTTTGTTGATGGCCTAAATACAGAGACTCTTGACCCAGTAGTGTGGCATAATAAGGGTGAGGAATGGATACTCTGCAACTTCGCGAACCACCAGTCCCTCTTACGCCTCTTGGATGGACTGACGGCTCTGACAGGCGAAGGGAAATACCGCCAAGCTGCACTGGATGCATCGGCCTATGCGCTGGCAAATCTGCGAACCCCGAATGGCCTGCTATACTGGGGTGGCCACATGGCGTGGGATCTACAAAAAGACAGAGGCGTGTTCCAGGGCGAGTACGAGACTCACGAACTTAGACAACAGTCGCCTTACTACGAGCTATTGTGGGAAGCAAATCCTCAGGAAGCCGGGAAACTGATGGAGGCGATATGGGGCTCCCACGTATGGGATTGGGCTAAGCTGGATTTCAACCGTCACGCAAGTTCTACGACCGAGCCCAGACCCGCCCAATGGACACACGAGTTTGATGAGAACCTCTCCTGCCCATTCCCCTCCGTTACATATAACCTTTCATTTAGCAACTTCGCCGGACCATTGTTGCACACAGGCGCTTTGTTGGCGAAACTCGGAAATCACCGTGAAGCGCTTCTTTGGACCAAGAGATTTGCCCAACGATGGCATAGTGCCTGTCATCCAGTCACTGGTCTCTGTGGCGGTCTTCTGAGTCACCCGAGGAACAACCGTGCTCACATATCCCTTGCTCACAATCATCCAAATATACTTGAAGCGGCCATGGTGGCCGGGTACATGATGCATGATCGGTACAATTTCTTGACCCTCTGCCAAATGCAAGTCGGTGAGGAATTAGACGACGACGGTCGCGAGATGATCCAATGGGCTTCGGACGATCTCGAGGCATTTGCTCATCATGTCTATGATGAGGACTCCCTTTCTTTCAGACCGGTCCTCACAGACGGCACAGAGCTCAAATGGCGTGAATGCAATCCGGGATATTTCAGCCCCGGGACGTTGGCCCCACAGAAGGCGAGTGACTGGACGTTATGGGTTTACGCCACCGCCTACCGTCTGACGAGAGATACGGACCACTGGAAGTTCTTGCGAAGTGTTTGGCGAGGATTGGATCTGGGCGACCTCGGCACAGAGTCTGGCGATGAACGGCATCTGAACTACGAATTGAAGGCAACCTCCTACCCCCTGCTGTATGCATGCTTGGAGTTGTACAGCGCCACTAAAGACGAGTCCTTCTTGATGTTGGCACAGCGGGTCGCCGATAACATCTTGGCAGCTCGCACGCAGGACCGGTGTCTACCCAAGGATTACTTTTATGTGCGTACAGGCGATGAAGCCATGCTTGCAGTATTACACTTGTCCGCGGTGCTTCAGGGAAAATCGCACAAAATTCCGCAGCCCAGGGCGGACCGTCAATACTTCCACTGCGCCTTCTCAGGTGCCGTCGGAAGCGGACGTACCGTGACAGACGCGCGGGTATGGGATCAGTCCCTGATCTACAGTAAGCGAAAGGAGTACAGCATCTTGCCTGCCGGCTCCACTGAACCTCCGGTATCAATAGGTGAAGCGATCTCTATGGGCAATATGGAAATCGTAAAGGCTCTCTATGCCCAAAGAACCGATTTCGAGAACATGCACAATCTACTATTTCCTGCTGTTCAGAGTAGTTACAAAGGCACTGTTGAATTCTTTTTGGCAAAGGGCGCTGATGTCAATTCAAGGAATGGTTGGCCGGAGGAAACGCCAATGCACCACGCAGCTGCATTGAAAGACGGCAGAGAGATAATTGAATTGCTTATTGACAAGGGCGCTGATCTAAATGCCAAGAATTGGAAAGGTGACACCCCTCTTCAGTATGCTGCGTACTACGATCACGAAAAGATTAGTGAATTGCTTTTACAGAAAGGCGCGAAAATTACCAACCTTCATATAGCCTCGTATATGGGAGATTTAGGCAGAGCAGAAGCCTTCATCAAGGAAGGCGTTGACATCAATGCTAGGGACGGGCATGGTTATGTACCATTACATTACGCAGCTAGAGAGCGCCAGGAACAGGCAATTGAGCTGCTTCTTGCCAGTGGTGCAGATTTAGAAGCCAAGAACTGGAAAGGTAGAACACCGTTCGCTTTAGCTATCGAAAGAGGCCACAAAGATATCGCGGAGCTTCTTGCAAACAAAGGAGCCAATGTCAACTCAGCCGATAATGAAGGAAGTGCCCTGCTTCATCGCACTGTTCAAAATGGCCAAGGAGACGTGGCTGCATTCTTGATTGACGAAGGAGTGGACGTCAATACGAAAAACAACAAGGGGTACACGCCACTCTATGAAGCCGTCTGGAACAGTGATGCAAACATGGTAGAACTGCTTGTCCTTAATGGGGCCGATGTAGACGCCAAGAACAACTCCGGTTACATACCCTTGTCCGAGGCTATCTGGAATGAAGACCGGGAGATGATAAAGCGCCTTGTAGCCAACGGTGCCGACGTCAACTTCGTGGCTAAGGACGACTGGCCGTTCCTTCACTATCTGGCGGAGAATAATGACCGGGAGCTCGTAGAGCTCTTTCTCGCCCATGGGGCTAAGCTCAATGTGAAAGACAACATTGGTCGGACAGAGCTTCATATAGCCGTATCGGAGGGAAATCAAGACCTGGCCAGATTTCTTGTGAGCAAGGGTGCTACTGCCTCAGAGCTTCATCTGGCCGCATGTCTGGGTGATCTGGCCCGCGTGAAAAGCCTTGCAGAAGAGGGCGTAGACGTCGATACAAAGGATGAAGCCGGCTGGACGCCTCTGTATTGGGCTGCGTCGATGGCTGAAGAAGAAGTTGCGGAATTCCTTATTGGTAAGGGAGCGGGTATTGATGTCAGGGGAAATATTAACCGTACGTCTCTACATCAGGCAGCTTTCGTAGGTGCGGCTAAGTTGGCTAGCCTGCTCATCTCCAAAGGGGCCGATCCAAATGCTCGGGGCAAGGACAACGGCACACCGCTGCATTTAGCGGCGGCAGGAGGACACAAAGATGTTGTGCAACTGTTGCTTGCCAATGGTGTTGATGTGAACGTTGAAAACAACCAGGGTAGGACTCCTTTGGCAGTGGCTCAGCGAAGAGGACAAGCTGAGATTATAGAGATATTGACCAAGGCGGCAGAGAAGCAGAGAACAGATTAGAAGGAATCTTTTTCTGAATCACTGGATATGTCTGCTCACCCCATCCAATCCGTTTTTATTTTACCTGGAGAATTAACGCTTCCAGCCAAGCAGCGTATGTATCTTCGAACATAGCGAAAAGATCGCATTACGCAATACGAGCCAGCTTTTTTAAAATGCAGGATTTTGCTCGACTTTTTGGCCGTTTTGTGATATAATACGCAAAATAAATAGAATACAGAATACAGAGCACGGCAGTCAGCAGATAATCGACATTTATCCATCACAAATACCCAGGGCATTTCAGGGCGGATTTGCCCAAATCAAAAATCAAAATGCAAAGTGCAAAATCACAACGTAAAAATCAAAAATTGAAGCCTATCAATCAAAAAGATGTGCGAAAATACGCCGAATGGCGCAGAAAGCACAACAAAAAGAGTCGAAATAGTGAGTAAAATACAGATTAATTTGAAAAAACAAAGCCAATTTGTAAATGGCTTAAATTGGCTTAAATACATATGTTAAGTGGATTTATGGAGATTTTTATAGGATGTGGGCGGCGAAAAAACAAAGCCAATTCAAAGCCAATCGCCGGGCTTTCCCGGAAATCCGAAGCACTCCGTAAGGAGTCCCTGGGACGAAGCTCGAAATCCGAAACGATTTGAAAAAACAAAGCCAATTTCAGAGCCAAATGACCAGGAAACAGGGGTCGCAACCAACCCGGATAAAATAAAAACCCGAGAAACAACGGCATCGGTGTTTTTAGATTGACGGTTGGTTATTGATAGTTCATTATATCCTGGGTTGAGATTCTTCGCTTCGCTTAGAATGATAACAATGGAAGATTAGAATGGCGGCAATGCCGGGCAAAGATTTTTGCTAAAAGAGATTTGAAAGGAATATAGTCATGCGTAGATTTTGTATTGCCTTAATAATATTGTCTTTATCCATTTCCCAGAGGGCATTTTCGCAAAAGGCCCCGACCGGCAATCCGAAGGATTTTAAGGTCAAGACGTGCCTGCATTCCGTCAGCTATGCGGGTTTTTGGCGGGGACAGGCCAGGTTGAATGTAGATGAGTTTCTGGACAAGGCAAAGCAGCTCGGCTTTGACGGCGTGATGCTCATGGCGAAAAGGCCTCACGTATCTGTTTTGGATTACGATGCTGCCGCCCGTAAGGCACTGAAGCGCAAGATTGAAAATCTCGGCCTTGAGCTGGTCTGCCTGGCCGGCTATACGGATTTTACCGCCGGAGTTGACAAGGCCGGTATCCCCAATGTGGAGATTCAGGCCGCTTACGTCGGAGAATTAGCCAAACTGGCACGTGACTTGGGGACGGACATGGTGCGAATATTTACCGGTTATGAACGTCCCGACCTACCTTTTGATAAGCAATACGCCATGGTGCTCGAAGGATTGAAGCTCGCCGGTCAAAAGGCGGCCGAGCACGGAGTGACACTTGCCGTGCAGAATCATCACGATATTGCGTCCCATCATGATATGATGTACTGGCTTCTCAGTGAGGTCAATCTGCCGAACGTCAAGGCCGCTTATGATCCCTGGACCCCGACGCTGCAGGGTATGAGCCCGGAGCAAATCAGGGCCTCCGTTTTGAAGATGAAGCCGTTTATCGTCCACACCACCGCGGCCCAATACGTGCGTTTGCCGAGATATCATTATGAACATACTCTTACAAATTTTTCACAGGATGACACCCTGATTCGGGCCGTGCCGATTGAACAGGGCATCATTGACTACGCAGCTTTCTTCAACAGCCTTAAGGAAATCGGCTATCAGGGATATATCGCATACGAAATGTGCGAGGTCCTGGACGGCGGAGGAGATATCGAAAATCTCGACAAAACCGCGAAGAAGTTCCTCGAGTTTGCGAAAAAGTTTTAAGTACCATTTGTTTATTTGACAATTCATAATTGATAGTCTCTTGATGCAGGCAGGACCAGCCGTGAGGGTGACGGCCAACTCGCCTCGTCAAGTCACTATCAGGTCCCACAGGCGGTTAAGCGATTCAATTGTCTTCTGCATCGCCGGGCCATCCTCCATCTTACGGAGTTCCTGGTCGAAGGGTTCGCACTCCACCGGGCCGTCGTAACCGATTTTCTCCAGCGCGTTAATGAATCCTTTCAGATCGATCACGCCCGTGGTCACCGGAAGCGCCCGCCGGTTATCGACCTGCTCATCGACCGGGATGCCCGTTGGCGCGTCGTTGACGTGGACATGGACGATGTCCTTGTTGGACAGAGCAAGCAGCTCTTCCACTGTCCCGTGCGAGGTGTACCAGTGCCAGCTGTCCATAAGCAGCCCCACGTTGCCCGTGCCGATTGCCTCCACAAGTTCCATCATATCGAGCTGGGTGCAGATAAATGGAAAACGGTATTGTGCCCGTGACGTTCTGGGCCCGACGAATTCCAGTCCCAGCCGGATACCGTTGTCTTTAAGCACCTTCGCCACCTCGCGGAAGCGCCTCTTGTACAGCTCGAAATGCTGCAGGTATGTAAGTTCCATGTGGCCGGGCGTAATCCAGGTGGCCATACGCTCCACGCCCATTTGCTTCAGAACACTCGCTCGCTTGGGCAGCTGAGAGATATCTTTCGCAAATCGATCTTCATCTCTGCGAAAATCAACGGGCAGGCTGCTGCTGCCGTATCGAACGCCTTTTTCTTTCATTTCGGCCGCCCATTCGCGGATTTCCGCGGCGGACTTATTCTCAAATTCGCCCAGATTGGGGGTAATGCTGTCAAAACCATATTTCACGGCGTACTCCAGCGCCTGTCGCTGATTGGCCTTCACGCCGATGTGGCCGTTCCCCAGGTTCTTATAGAATTTGACTTTATTGTTCTTCTGCGAAGCCTGAGTGGACGGCCTGGCAAAGTGGAGCGCCGCCGCCGCGGCAATCGCCGACCGGCAGAACGTACGCCTCGATATCACCTTGGATTCTTTCATTTTCGGTTCAGTCATGATTGTTTCTCCAATCCGGGTTTTTTCGTATGACTTTGCTCAACTACGACGCTGAGCCTCATTGCCAACAGACTATCAGGTCTGTCCTGAATATTCAAGCCTTCTAACGGCTTCTCGAGCCTCGAAATTGGCTTTGATTGGCTTTGTTTTTAGCTGCCTCCATATGCTAAAATCTCCATAAATCATTGCTATTACTCATATTACGCCAATTTTACCGTTTACAAATTGGCTTTGTTTTTTCAAATCTTATTCTGAAAATCAATATTTTGGTCTATCATTTGGCAACCATCCAAATCGTTTAGGATTTAGGATTTCGAACTTCGGTTTTCCGGCCAACGGCCAGCGAATTGGCTTTGTTTTTTCAAATTAATCTCAGTTTTACTCACTAATTTGCCCCTTTTTTGAGCAATTCTGGCAAAAAAGACGTTGTTTGACAGCGTTTTGTGAGATGATAGCCATTGTATTTTGTCTGAAATCTGAGGTCTGTTATCTATGAACGATGAACTATTGTGACTTTGCACTTTGCAATTTGATTTGCCTGCATCTCCCTATGCCTGACATATGAGATCTGTCGTCTGACGTCTGTTATCCGACGTCTAGTTGTGTATAATATCAAATCAGCCGGTAAAAAGCAAGGAAATTCGGCCTCTAAACCCCAAATTGTCCTTTATACGGCCCCTTCAAAGCCGGCGTGTTTTTCGTGATGCGTAGCTCTGCCACAGGTATTGCGTTGTGCGTATTGAGGTGAGCACGAAGAACACGGAGAATATAAATAATTTATGCTGGGCCCTGGCCCACCAATCAAAGCTGACAGAGGCTTCTAAAGAAAAATACGTATTTACCACAATAGACATGTGTTGCCCCAATCTGGTATGATTTATACACAATGGCTTTGTGGTCTTTTCGATATGGTTTGATTTTTTGCCGTATATATTTGCTCTACATTATAACACTGCGTAAAATGTCGAATAACAACCCTGAGCGAACGCTAAAAGGTCCAAGTAAAGACCCGTTTTTTTAAATAAGAAAATGTAAATACTGGACACCTTTAATCCCCCCGAGGAATGAGATCAGGGCGAATAGGTTGGTTATAGGAGAAACCATTTCAAAGGGAAGAATATGAATGAAGCTACCGAGAACTCTCAAGGGCAGGGCGTTACGTACGATGAGGATTTGGAGGTCAAATGGAATCATATAGAGAAACAATACAAGAAATGCTACAAAATCCTATTGAACATAGCAAGGATAAGTTGCAGGCACGGTTATTCGAGTAAGGCTATTCCCGCCGACCACCCTATTGAAATCATTGATCCAGCAGTAGGTGCTGGTTTGCTCACGGTCGAAGACGGTAAAACAAGATTCAAAGATGAGCGGGTTTGGCTCTATGCTGTCTGCGAATATTTAGTTGTAAAGGTGCTTCTTCGAGCATGGGATGACGATAAGAAATTATGGGCGGCGATGCGCGCGATTTACTTGAGAGGCCATAGGATCAACTACGATGCGCTGCCCGCCAGCGCGATTCAAATGCTACACAATAGATATGGGATGGATGTTGTTAAACGTGTTGGAGAACTCTGCACTAAAGGAGAGGACTTTTGGAATGTACTTGATGCATTTGCAGAGGCTCTGCCGAAACTCAAGATCGAAGCAGTAGCTCTGAGAGAAACACTTCGATCAATAGAGCCTGTAGTACGTAACGACCTCGGTATCGACATTTATCATGCGGTGGAAGAGTTAAGTCGCTTACAGGCTGATACTGGTGAAACACTATATCAAGAACTCGTTGCTGAGAATAAGGGAAGTGTGACAGGATTCATTCCATGCGTTCTACGAGGAATGAGCAAGAGAAACTTCGGGCAGGCATACTCAAAAGCTACAGCGCTTTTAGAGAGTGATTCACCCGATCTGTTATCAGCAGGCATTATGGTGCTGGGCAGTATGGATTACGAGGAGAAATCCCGGAACGAGTATTTGGAAAGCACGTTAGAGCACTTTCGGAACCTAAAGAGTAGAAGGAATACACAGGTATCTGCAATTTTAGTCAGGGGTTATGGCAGGCTACTGAAATATTCAGATGAATCTAAGAGCGCACTCGTGCAACTCTCAAAGCGCAAAACACCCGGGGTACTATACGAGATTGCGGTCGCTCTATCGCTTAACGCAAAAGAGTACGCTGGAGAGCAATGGTTCAGGGAATCATTGATGAATCTTTCTGATGTAAGCAGCGAATATGCAGGAATCGTACAGAAAAGCGATGGTGTCCTTTCGCGTAGCGTGAAGGCAGGCGATTGCGACTTGGTTACGTCTTTTTGGGAAGCTTGGGTGGTCAAGAGGGATTATGGGAAGAGCGAGCAGGAGAGGCTGACTGTTTTTGAGCTAAGCCTCTCAAGGATGAGCCGAGAGTGCGTGGGGAGTCTAATGAAATGCGTAACTCGATGGTTCAATTCTGACGACCATCGGCTTCATTTAGCTGCTGCGGATTTGGTTGGCGAGCTTTGTCACAAGCGAAGCCAAGTCTCCAAGATACGGTTCGAGTTGGATCGGGACACACTCAAGGAAATGACTTCCAGGGACGTCATCTACGTTATCTATAAAATACTTGGATACGCTTCGGTGGAACCGGAGGCGCTGTGCGAGATGGTCTTTTCGGTAGCTAAACGTCGCGCTGAAGACGAGACTATCAACAAGTATATCGTTGCTGCGTTCAGAAATTATGTTTCTTACAATTATCCAGGCACAACAGCTAAGTTCCTTGAGGAAAAGACTAAGAGCGACAGTGAACCAGAGGCGCGCATAGCCAAGAGAATCCTGGACGAGATTGAAACCTATTACAAGCCTATTCGAGAATTGGTACGACTACGAGAGTTTGAACCACCGCCTCAGAGGGTGAATGCTTACACTAGCGCGAAAGTGAAGCACCAGTCAAAGCAAATATGGCAGGGTATAGAGGAAAAATCGGTGTTCATGCGTTTTGCCAAAAAAGTACCGCTGAAGGCAGGAAGTTCCCTCATTACGGAGAGGAAAGATGGAGCCGTTATTAAAGTGCCTATGAGTCACTTCTCTCACGGGTTTGAATTCCCTCGTGGCGAACTTGTCGATCCCGTGGGGCAAGCCTTTTCACGTCTTAGGTGGAGGAATATAAAACGGGAGGAGTTGCAGTGAGGCTGATAGTACGCGATTACCTGTCAATGTTGAAAGAATCTGGTGAGTTGGATGCACTTCTTGGTGATCTTCTACTGTGTATGGACATTGAGCCTATAAGCAAAGCTCAAATAGGCGTGCGCCAGCACGGCGTTGATCTTGCAGCGGTCGGGCCTGACCCGGACGAAACTGGAACGGAAAAAGTGTTCCTTTTTATCGTTAAGGCTGGTGACATCAATAGGAGTATTTGGGACGCACCAAAACAGGGTATACGGCCGTCTTTAAATGAGGTTCTTGACGTATATCTACCAAAGCGACTTGACGAGAAGTATGCTTGTCTTCCGAAGAAGGTAGTCGTTTGCTGCAACGGAGATTTGAAGCAGGAGGTTGACCAGAATTGGATAGCATTCAAAGAGAAGGAGGGAAAACGGCACGGTGTAGACTTTGACTTTTGGGGTGGGGATAAGCTCTCTGGTTACATCGTGACATATTTCCTCGACGAGTATCTTTTCCCAGAGACGGCACGTACGAAAATACGAAAGACATTGGCCCTAGTTGGGCTACCGGAATATGACTTGTCCCACTTCTACAGTCTGATCGAGGAAACGCTTTTTGAACGTCAACTTCCGAGAGGCAAGAGTGCTTCAGCCTCGAGAAAAAGACTGAAGGCCATTCGGTTGGTACATTTAGCTCTCCGGATATTATTCACTTGGGCACAAGAAGAGAACTACGTCAAACCAGCTGTACTTGCGGCAGAATATACGTTGCTACGAGTTTGGGATTGTATGCGCGTCTTAAATCTGCTGCGAAACAAGAAAACTGTCACTGAGTTCCTCCGGATATATAATACCTATCAAGACATCTTGAGGATGTATTACAACAAGATTCAAACACATTGTCAAGTCCGAGATGGCTTGTTTGGCTGGGGATATAGAGGCGATGAGATTGAGTATCCTCTGCGAACGTTTGAGGTGATCGGAATTCTTGGAACGTTGGGGGTGAGCCAGTTTTACGAATTCGCTGCAACGGGAGACGAAAATAGACTGGAGAACATGCGGTCGGTAGCGGAGACACTTGTATCTCTCCTTAAAAACAATCCCTCAGCTAATTTGCCACCCTTTGACGGACACAGTATTGAAATTTGCATAGGGCTGCTTCTACTCCATTATGCTGGTCGTAGAAGGGAGGCTGCGCAATGGATAGATGATCTCATAGGAAAGATCTGCATCGCGTATAGAATCGGGCAGCATTTTCCCATCGCGTCGGATTCTTACGACGACTTGATTGCGTTGGAGATAGGACAAGCAGAATCCAAGGAGAAGTTGACAGATTGCTCAACAATTTTTCCGCTGTTAGCACAGTGGTGTGCAATTCTTCGCCTGGAGGAAATATATGCAGGGCTGCGAGAGAATGTGGAGAGATTCTTTCCACATTCTACACTCCAAGTTTGGTACCCGGATGAAAATAGTGAGACTGTCTTATACAAGACGAATGCATCAAGAACGGGTGTCGCCATTAAAATAGAGCCTCTGCCGAGTGAAATCGACGATGTGAAAGATCATATCAGAAGAATTCAGAAAAGCTTACTTGATCCAACAGAGATCTCATGCCTTGGAAAAAGAGGATTTCTCATAATCGGACTGATTGCAAGTCGACATTACAGAACTCCTGTCATGCCGTTCTATTGGCAGAGCTTGGTGGATCACGAAAGTCAAGGTGAAACCGGCGGCAAGTAGTTTTTTACGGCGTGTGTGTCATATCTTCGTCAGCTTGTTTGTTTTCCGGTTAGATGGCGGAGATGGGTTTGTGGGAGTCTTTTCAATTGTTGGTTGATTATACCCGCGTGATAAGATGTTCTCATGCGGACTTTTATGGGCACAAAAAATTTGTGTTTTTATTTGACATGTTGAGGGTGGTTTGGTATTAATGTTTTTTGTTCATTGAAAAGGTAATAATCCGATTACAGGTTCCGGGGCGTTTGGCTTCGGGATACTCAAACGGGAACGCGGTTAAAGTCCGCGACGGTCGCGCCGCTGTGAGCGCCTGTTCCGACTGATAAGTCGGAAATCCGAGAGACATATATGGGACCCCATTTTGCAGAAATATAGCAAAATGGGAACCCTATCCACTGTCCATAACTGAAAATATAGCCGGATGGGAAGGAGTCTTGAGGTAAGGTGCAAGTCAGAAAACCTGCCTGTAGTAGGTTGCAGAATTTTTGTGTTCTCGCGAAATGGAACGCAGGTGCAGCTCTATAGTCTGATGTTTGCCGGCCGCAGAGCTATTTAGTCTATAAGAAACCGCCATTCCTCTCGTGGGAACGGCGGTTTTTTTATTTGAACGCCCTCGCGATAAGGGCCGGAGAAAGTTTGAGGAGGTTAATAATTATGAGTTTGGGAAGATTGGTGAAATTTAGAAATCTGGTTTGTTTAACGGCTGTTTTGGCAATGGCAAACGTTTTGAATGCCGGCATAACTACTTTTGAAGATTTGAGCCTGCCGCCCGAATCGTACTGGAACGGCTCGGACGGATCGGGCGGTTTTACAAGCGGCGGCGCTAAGTTCAACAATAATTATGATGCCGCCTGGGATTCGTGGGACGGCTTTTCTTATTCGAATATCACCGACACCACAACGGCGGGGATGGCGGGTCAATATAATGCTATCGCAGGAGGCGGGCAGGGCGGTTCGGCTAACTATGCCGTCGGCTACATAGGATGGGTCTCGCCGCCCACAATTACGCTGAACACGGCAGGCGTTGTTGACGGCTTGTATGTAACCAATAACAACTATACTTACTATTCAATGCTAAACGGAGATGCCTTCTCTAAAAAGTTCGGCGGCGACAGCGGCGATGAGCAGGACTGGTTTAAGATTACTATTACAGGCAAAGATGCCGCCGGCGAAGCTACGGGCACGGTGGATTTCTACCTGGCCGATTACCGGTTTGCGGACAATAGCGCCGATTACATCGTCAGCACGTGGGAGTATGTCGAATTGGCCTCGTTAGGAACGATAAAGAGCCTGGAATTTTCCCTGAGTTCCAGCGACGTTGGTGATTGGGGTATGAACACTCCCGCCTGCTTTGCAATCGATACTGTTGTCGGCCGGCCGGCATCTTCGGATACAGGACCCTATACCGAGACGGGGGTGAACGGCTATATCGGAGCCGACGGGCGCGGAGCCGGTCCGGCGGACGACGATGCCGTTATAAATCCGATATTCACGGGCTGGGCCACGGCCGTAGTCAGTTATCAGCCGGCGCCCGGAGTCGATGCTCAGTGGGCTGATTTTAGCAAGGCCCTGGGGCCGGCTACCGGCGATAAGCTCGACATTGTCAGCCTGGGTGATTTGGACCGTCAGCAAATCGGCCAGGGTGTGTCACCGGGGCGGATAACTCTCTCGTTCAGCGAGCCGATTCGACAGACAGACGGCTACGACTTTGTGGTCTTCGAGAATGGTTTTGTTTCCACCGCGAACTGGGGCAATGGCTCTGTCGCCGGGAAAATGTTCGCTGAGTTAGGCTATGTGGAGGTATCTTCCAACGGCATTGATTTTGCGAGACTTCCTTCGGTGTCTTTAACGCCGGAAGCTGCGGGGCCTTATGGCACTATTGAGATCAGCGACCTTTATAATCTCGTGGGCAAGCATCCCAATGCTGATGGTCTATGTACGGGCACGCCGTTCGACTTGCGGGAAATAGCCGACGAGCCGAATGTCGTCTCGGCCCTGGTTGATGTCAATGATATAAAATATGTGCGGATAGTCGACATTCCGGGCAGCGGGGATTTTGATGATAAGGCTGTAAGTCACATCGACCCCGGCACACGACCTGTTTGGGGCTATTATCCCCGGAATCATCCCGTTTACGATGCCTGGGTGACGTTTGGTTCGGGCGGTCTGGATATTGAAGCGGTTGGTGTGCTTAAAGAACAAAAATATAGTGCCGATATCGATTTGAATGGTGTGGTTGATATTTTTGATTTTGCCCTGTTTGCCTCGGCCTGGCGCAGTCAGTTCGGCCGGCCCGGCTGGATAGGAAGATGCGACCTCGCAGAGCCGAAAGACCTGATCGTCGATGCTCGTGACCTTGCTGTCTTTGCCGCCCAATGGCTCGAAACAGAACAGTGGCGATATTGATAAATGATATTGTTTGATTTAGTTTTATGTATAACCAGAAACAAAAAGCCTTTACTCTGATTGAGCTGCTTGTAGTGATCTCGATCATTACCCTGCTGATGGCCATTTTGGTACCGGCCCTGGCCGCGGCAAGGATTGGAACGCGGGCTTTGGTCTGCAAATCCAATCTTCGACAGATACTGATAGCGAATATCGGCTACGCCAATGAAAGCGATGGCTTTTATGTCCCTGCTGCAAGTGACATGTGGGACAATGCCGGGCTGCATCGCTGGCACGGCGTCAGGGACGCACTTGATGAGCCGTTCGATCCGCTCAGAGGGCCTTTGATCGAGTATCTGGCTGATGACCGGGTAAAAGAATGTCCCGCAAAAGTGGATTTTGTAAAGGGACAGGATTGGGACACGAACTTTGAGCAGGGCGGTGGCGGCTATGGCTACAATATGACTTATATCGGCAGCCGGCTCTGGCAAAATGGTATCAATAGCATACAGGCCTGGAAAGATGCCTACGCCACGACAACCCGTATGACAGAGATTGCTTCGCCGGGCAAGACATTGATGTTCGCTGATACGGCAATGGCTAATGCCCAAAGGTCGCTCATTGAATACTCATTTGCCGAGCCGCCTTTTAACGTTCACAACGGCCGGCCTGTAACGAGCTTTTACATGTCACCGTCTATTCATTTCCGCCATAGAGCTCGTGCGAATATTGGCCTGGCCGACGGTCACATTGAATCGCGTCAAATGGCCCAGTCCGGAAAAGAAAATATCTATGGAATTGATTCGGCTGGTATGAAATTAGGTTGGTTCGAGCCGATAAATAACAAGCCTTTTAACCTGGAATAAAAGGCCCGGATTCAACTGCAAAATCCAGAATTCTATTAAAAAGGGGCACATACCGAATCGGTCGGTATGAGCCCCGAAATGATGCAAAATCCGTCGCTCTATCGTCTGTTATTCAACTTCTGGTAGCGGAGACGGGCGATATAAACGAATGTCGTCAAAGTACATCGTACCTGAACCACCGGGTGCCGGCACATTACCTTTGCTGCCGAGACCAAGAGCGATCTTATCAACATTAGTCAGGTCCAGGCCCTGATCTGCAAAGGCCTGCAGGTCGATCGGCCACTCCGTCCAGGTGTCTATCGTTGCAGCATTGGGATCATCGTGGTAAATCACCGCAGGTGTGCCTGTACTGTTGGACAGAGCTACATACATAGGTTCAGCAGCATTGCTGGTTATGCCTATATCCTGATGTGCCCACTGCTGGCCAACTGCACCGGTGATCTGAACGTTGGAGAATTTAGCCTCGCAGGCGACGGCAGCATTGTGACTGGTAACAGCCAAACCTACATAGGTATTAGAATTCATTAATATATTCTGCGGCGTAGAATTCTCTACCATCACCCAGGTTGAGCCGTTAGTCGACTGGTAAGCTGTAAAGTTACCCGCTACATCACGCTCTAATTTCACCCAGCTCGGAGCGGCGAGCCCGCTTTGGGTTGCGCTGTAGCTGGTACCGCCCGCATCGGTGCGACCCTGTGAGATAACTCCGTTAGCAGGTGTAATACACACAAAGGCATTTTTCGAGTTAGGATCGAGTGTCTCACGGATCATCACGCCGGCTTTGGCCAGGCTGTTTGTGTTCTCTACGCTTTCGACCTTCGCTACAATCGAACCTGCGCCGGTGAGCATCTTGTAGGCAAAGTGGAACTGGTCGGCAGTGCCCCCGATATCCGCGCCGGAGCCGGTAATCGTGTAGGTGCCAACCGGGCCTTCCGTGAAGCTGCCGACAGACGGCGGATAACCTATGAACCACAGCGACAATACCTTAACACCTTCCTCTGTAAAGTCACGCGTGTCGGTCAAGGGCAGCGCCACCTCCGAATTAATTACCCCGGCTGTGTTGTTGTAAATGACCGGCATGGACTGGAAGCCGCTATGGACAATCGTCTGCTCGGCATACGGGGGGAACAAATTGCCAACCTGCGCGCCGTTAGTAGGAATTCCATAGCCGTCGAGCCAGGTCTGCCAGATGGCTTCGCCGGCCACATCATTATCTGTATAGTTCTCAAAGTCATCCACGAGAAGGAAATCTGTTACCGTAAAGCTCCAGACTCTGCCTTTGCTGATGGTCCCGTCGGTATTGTACTCATCAATCCGCCAGTAATAAGGCCCTGTGCCCCACTCGACGCCTTCGGGGGGCGTATAGCTGGTTGCACTCTGACGGCCTCGATAGACGCCTGTAGCATCGGCAGTATTGGAATCCCGCACAACGGTCCTATCAAGACCGAAGTATACATCATGCTGAGATGCATTGTCCCCTCGTGACCAAGTGAGCGGTGTAGCGTTCACGATGTCCGGTGTTGACCCGTTAGCCGGGCTCGGCTCCCAGGCAAGCAGCGGATCAATTTTCATAACAATTTTAATTTCGTCTTCCGTTAGCACCTTATCGTAGACACGGACGTCATCGATGATACCGGCTATCGAATTGATTGTGTTTCTATTTGTACCTATGGCGAACTGATTGAACGTCGTATCGCTGAGAGTGCCGCTCGCAGTCCAACTGCCATTGTAGTAGAGATTCGCGGATGTGCCATCAAAGGTCATAGCAAGATGTACCCAGCGAGTTGTAACAGTGCCGAATGCTGATATCTGACCTCCAGAGAAATTGACACGATAAACGCCTGGATTTCCGCCATCCACATCAAGTTGAAAACCGGCAGAGTTCGGGACATAGCTGCTAAATACACCGCTAAATTCGTTTTGCCCCACGGTATCTGCTTTGATCCACAATGTCACAGTGCCGGCCGGCCAGTCGCTTGCGCCGTCCAGGGAGTGCACAACATAGTCACTTTCAGTAATGAAGTGCAGTGCAGAGCCGTCATAACCATCCACCCATTCAGGGTTACCACGGATTGTACCATCATGGCCATGGCCTGACCAATCAACGGCAATAGTACCGGAACCTTCCTTGAGTGTCCACCAGCCGACAAGATTAGGATCAGTGATGGGTATAAAGGGTTTTGTCCTAAAGCTCAAGACGTCACCTTTATGGATTGCGAGGCCGTCAAACTCATCTATCCGCCAGTAATAAATCTTATCTAACTCAAGCGTGCCGGGAGTATAGGTCGTATTTGTCTGTGGCATACCCACAACAGCACTGTTCACATCGTCAAAATTATCGCCAAAGTACACGTGGTGTAGTTTCGCATCCATACCAGCCGTCCAGCTAAGAGTCACATTCGGATCCACAAACCTGGCGCCATCAACAGGGCTGAGATTGTAGGCTGTACTTGGAGGAATGCTGAAGCTCCATATCTCGCCTTTCCATGGACTGTTCGGATCCGCATCGTTTACCTCATCGATTCGCCAATAGTAAGTCGTCCCCTGAACAAGGCCGTCCGGATAAGGAAATCCGGGAAATCCGATAATGAAAGAGGTTGTGGCCTGGTTGACTCGGAACGTACCTTCGGCTCCGTCGTTCACATCGTCAAAACTCTCGCCTAAGTACACGTCATGTGAGACTGCAAGAGCTCCCGGCGACCAGCTAAGGTTCACCCACGTAGCTTCAAGCAGGGCCCCGTCGGCCGGGTCGGGGCGAAATGCGAATGGATACGGTTCGCTACCTCCTCCCAATATGATTTGCTGAACCTCTTCCGGCGTCAGCGCCTTATCATAGATGCGAACGTCATCAATGGTCCCGATGAAAGGTCTATCCTGCTGTGTGGGGCGCCAACCTATAGTCACATCCAAAGTTGGGTTGGCAACGATATTCCACCCATCCGGGTCCGTTGATGCCATCGTATCATCCTCGCCGTCCACATAGAATGTGACATCTCCACTTGAAGCCGTGGCGTTCTCTATTACTGCAGCCGCCACGTGGTGCCATTCACCGTCAATTAAATCAGTGTTGCCCTGCACATTGCCGCCGCCATGCGAGATTCGTAACCTGTTGCTGTCGATCCGGAATTCCACTCTTTGATTGTTGCTTTGAGTGCCCCAATGTACAATTTGCTCGATTGCAGTGTTCGTTGTTCTGACCCAGGCAGTTATGCTAAAAGCGTGCGTGCCGAGAATGCCTTTGTAACTATCTATAGTTACGTAATCAGGATTAGGTTGAAACTCCATGGCTTCCCCGGAAACCCCGGGCACAAACTGCGGATTACCATGGAGGGTGCCATGGCGATCATTGCCGGAGGAATCAAGGGCATGGCCATCGAAGGTCCACCAGCCCATTAGGCTTGGGTCGGGATCAGCGCCCATGCTCGGCGCAACGATACTAAGCACCAAAATGAAAGAAATGAAATAAATCGATTTCGAACACATAACAGACCTCCTTCAAAACAAGAGTTAATAAAACGACCTATAATAATCGCGAAATTGGCAAAATTCTTATTTGGCAAATAGTTTGTTAAAGTTTGAGAAATTAAATCTTTCCTTCCAAGGCTCAATTAAAGCTCTTACTTTACAATGTAATGAATCTTAGCTGTACAATCGGCATAATTGGTTATCCATTTTAATTTATACAAGATTGCCCATGTTCACGTCAAGGGAAATTTCAGCTTAGACTTCGGGTTAAACACCCTGAGTTTGAGGAATTTTTTAATTGAGCCTGGTAATTTTTCCTGAATTGCGTTTTTATACGCCTTTTTTCGGGATAAATGACCTCGCTCTTGAATGTGATTTGTGACAAACATCAGGAGCGATAGCCGTTGCATGCTGTCGGATTTGAAGGGCACCGTCCGTAGCCTGGACAAGACTAACAGAACAACTTATATAAAAAATGGCAAAAAAACCCCCCCCATCGAGACTCAGCGAGTCTCAGAAACCTGCAAACATATTTTTAGAGAATTAAGAGGATACTACCAGTCTTCCTCTTCCTGCTCGCAAGTGCAATCAACCGCAAGCTCCCCGCAGCCGGAGCAAACTCCGTCCTCAATGGGTGCACCGCAGATTTTGCACGGCGTACATCCACATGACTGACACATTTTTCCACGCCTTACAAAGAATGTTTGTAATTTAAGTTAATCCAACCATACCGGGAGACTCAAAAGAGCTTCCGAATGCGCCGTAATAGTAAGCTGCTATCTGAAAAAAGCAAAAGAATTATAAAAAAATTTTGTGGTGCTATTGGGCCGGATGTTTTGGCTGCCGCCGGCAAGCCGGCTGGTACTCTCAGGCATACCTTCAGAGCTGTTCGATATGTAGCGCGTGGTGGAATCGCAACAGTTTTCTGACGTGATGTTTAGAGACTCATAGTCAGATGACCAAACTTTTCCAGCATATAGAATAGTATTATGACAAGAGAGTACCTTCTTTGAGGTCAAAGCGTCATTTTTCGTTCGCGAGAAAGCAGAATTGTTTCTTGGTTTGCTTTTGCGTACAATGGCTTTATGGAGCTTGGGCGGGACAAAACTGTTCAGGAGATAGTCTCTCGGCTTGAAAGTGCCGCTGTCGGCGGCGGGGCGGTCAAAGTCGAAGGGACGTGGGGGTCGTTCGGTCCGATGCTGGTCGCTTACATATCGAAAAAGGTCGGCCGGCCTGTTCTGTACATCCGTCCCCATATTGACGATGCCGACAAGGCTGCCGACGATTTGCATACCTTCAGCGGTGAAAGAATTGAGGCCTTCGGCGCCTGGGAAGGCGAGGAAGATCTAGCGGACGCTACGGATGAGATTCGAGCCGAGAGACTAAAAACCGTTTCTCGTGTCTCGTGCCTGGGGGCTGGTTCGAAGAAAAGCAAATTTATTATACCTGCCTCGATACAGTCGCTTTGTCAGCCGATACCGAAGCCCGAAGCGATAGAGGCCGGCAGTCTTCAGTTGGTAGTTGGAAGAGAAGCCTCGCCGGAAAAGGTGGTTGAGTGGCTGGTTGAAAATGGGTTCGAGCGCACGGAAAGGGTGGATTTGCCGGGCCAGTTTGCCCGCCGTGGGGGGATTGTTGATATTTATGCTCCACTGGTTAACGAGAAGATGCTGTTGGATAAAGACATAAACGTTTCATCCGAGAGTGCTGAGGCGGTTCGGATTGAATTCTTTGGTGATGCTGTTGAGAGTATTCGCGAGATTAATCTGGATACTCAGCGTTCGAGTCAGCAGATTGGGAATATCAAGATAATCTCGGCGGTTTGTGGAACTGTGGCTCGGCAGAGGGAACTTATTGTAAATATTTTGCCGAAAGAGACTGTCATAGTTTTCGAAGAGCCCGGCGAGATAGAAGAAGTTGCGAGGGTCTTTTTAGACAGGGCCGAAGATGCGAGTCGTCTTTACAACTGGACGGATATTTACAAGGCTGCGGGCAATTTTACACAGCTTCATATCTGTAGATTCGGAACGGCCCAGCCGGGCGATTTTCTCAAGGTGGATATCAAAAGTGTACAGCAGTTTCAGCACAAGGCAACTTCGGTGTGGGCGGGGCATAAAGCAGCACTCGAAGAATTAGTGAAAGAAGCGAAAAAGGGTAAAGAAGTACAACTTTACTGCGAGAGTTCGGCTGAAATCACGCGTGTGGGGGAGATTGCCAGAGAGATTAGCAGGGAAATTCCGGCGAGATTCAAGCTGTTGCTGGGATTTATCCACCAGGGTTTTGTCATCAATTCACTCAATGCTATCATAATCAGTCACCACGAGCTGTTCGGGCAGTACTCACTGAGACGAAGGCGCAGGCCCGCGCGGGCAACCTCGCCGGTGGATACGCTCAGCGATTTGCAGCAGGGCGACTATGTTGTTCACGCTTCCTACGGCATCGGCAAATTTTCGGGTATTCAAACAATACAGGAAAAAGGCGGGACGAATGAGTATCTTACGATTGCGTATGCCGATGGTGTTAAAATCCAGGTTTCGGTGCGTAATATTGCGCTGGTTCAGAAGTATATCGGGACCAGTCCCAAACGGCCGAAGCTGAGCAAGGTTGGCTCGAAAAGGTGGCAAAAGCAGAAGGAAAAAGTTGCTCGTTCGGTTCGAGACCTTGCCGCCGAGTTGCTTGAGGTTCAGGCCAGGCGTCAGTCGGCGGGCGGTATTGCGTTTGAGCGGGATTCAAGCTGGCAGGTGGAATTTGAAGAGTCGTTCCCTTATCAGGAGACGCCGGACCAGACGACAGCCGCCGAGCAAATCAAAGCGGATATGCAGCAGGCTGTGGTAATGGACAGATTGCTTTGCGGTGATGTCGGTTATGGCAAGACAGAGCTTGCAATGCGTGCGGCGTTTAAGGTGATCGAGAACGGAAAACAGGTTGCTGTCTTAACGCCGACGACGGTGCTTTGTGTGCAGCACGGTAGAACTTTTAACGAGCGGTTTGCAGATTTTCCGGTTTGCATCGAAGTTTTGAATCGGTTTAAAACTCCAAAGCAGGCGAGGGACATAATAGCTCGGGCAAAGGCCGGTAGAGTTGATGTATTGATAGGTACGCATCGGCTTTTGAGTCGTGACGTTGGCTTCAAAGATTTGGGGCTGTTGATAATTGATGAGGAGCAGCGGTTCGGGGTCGAACACAAAGAGAGGCTCAAGAAGCTGCGTTTCAATGTTGATATCCTTACTATGACGGCCACTCCTATTCCGCGGACGCTGCATATGTCATTATTAGGCCTGCGTGACATAAGCTCTCTGGCGACGCCGCCGCTGGATCGGCGAAGCATAGTAACGAATGTCACTGCCTACAACGAGCAGCTTATCAAAAAAGCGATTTACCTGGAAATGAATCGTCAGGGACAGGTGTTTTTCCTGCATAATAGGGTCAGGACGATTGAGAAAAAGGCCTGGGAAATTCAGAAACTGGTCAGTGACGCAAAGGTCACCATCGCACACGGCCAGATGACCAAGAGCGAGCTCGAGACGGCGATGATAGAGTTTGTAACGGGACAAACCGATGTGCTTGTGTGCACGACGATTATCGAATCGGGTCTGGATATTCCGAATGCGAACACGATTTTCATAAACGATGCTGACCGGTTCGGTCTGGCGGAGCTGCATCAGCTTCGCGGCAGGGTGGGCAGATATAAGCATCGGGCGTATGCTTATATGCTGCTGCCGATGTCACGGACGATTACGCCGTTGGCGGCCAGGAGATTAAAAGCTATTGAGGAATATTCGCATTTAGGGGCCGGCTTTAGAATTGCCTTGCGTGATCTGGAGATTCGCGGTGCAGGCAATATTTTGGGCTCTGAGCAGTCGGGTCATATCCAGATGGTTGGCTACCAGATGTATTGCGAATTGTTGGCGGAGGCCGTCAAAAGATTAAAAAATGAGCCGGTGGAACCGATACCCACAGCCGTCGTCGATTTGGGATTTGCCACTTACATACCGAAAAATTATATACCTATTAACCGGCATCGGATGGAAGCTTATCGCAAAATTGCTGTTGCAAGAGGCGATGAGGAACTGGAACAAATAAAGGGCGAATTAACGGATGTTTATGGGCCGCTGCCGGATGAGGTCAGGCTGCTGCTGGAGCTGGCAGAGCTTCGAATCAAAGCGAGCAAGTGCGATATAAAAAGCATCGTTGCATCAGGAGAAGATTTGATATTTTCGTTTGCTAAGGACCATAGCGGCAAAGCCGAATCTCTGTTTTCGAAGACCGGCGGAAAAGTTAGAATCCCGGACCCGAAGGTAGTATATTTGCGTTTGGCGAAAAATTACTTCGAGCCGAGAACGCTGATAAACGTCCTGCGAAAAATTCTGGGAGAGGAAAGAAAATGAGTGAGATTTTCGTTGAGAAATTACATCATGTGAAAACCTTCTCTTTTTTAAGATTTATTGTTGGCGTTCTTGTCGTTCTTGTGATCGTGTTTGTTCTGTTAGGACCCTGGCTCTTTCCGCCAAGAAGGCTTCCTCATATATTGTGCGCGGAAAATGTTAAAATTCTGGGGAAAGTGTTGCATATATACGCTCGCGATTATAATAACGTCTATCCACCGCCGGAAAAGTGGTGCGATTTGCTGATTATGTATCCGGAAATGAAGCCGGGACAATTTATTTGCAGGAGTGCTTTTCAGGAAGGCAACCGGGAACGATGCCATTATGCGATTAATCCGAATTGTGAGCCGAACTCACCAAACGATATGGTGTTGTTGTTTGAGACTAAGGGTGGCTGGAATCAAGCTGGAGGGCCGGAGCTGTTAACTACGGAAAATCATAAAGGCGAAGGATGCAATGTGTTATTCAATGATGGGCGTGTAGAATTTGTAAAGGCAGAGCAGCTTGGTGAATTGAAGTGGGAAGTTGAGAAAGAGCAAAATCCCAGGGCGGGAGCAGGCGATTCCGGGAACTTTCGCAGGCCGGGCAGTGATGAGGAATTACATTACTGGCTTAAAAATATGGTGTGGTATCATCGGTTCACTAACGAAGAGATAGAGGCAGCAACGGGACTAACGGAAGGAGAACTCGTTGCTTCGTTGAAGAAATTTGACATTCGGCCGGACAATCGGCCAGCGCGAGATGATAATGAACCTCTGCTGGTATTGCCCTATCCGGGCGGGCGGCATCCGCGAATCGGATTTTTGGAAGGTGCAATCGATCCCCAGCGAGAAACAAAGTTCAGCGTCTTTACCCCGTGGAGCCGGGACAGCTATGTCGTGGTGGATTTACCAGAAGCTATCTGGTCAAACCTGGGTCTGACATATCTGGCCCATACTCACATTGACACGATATGGACTAAACAGGGGATTGAACTAAAAAAACTCGAATGGAACCATTATCCCGACGGCAGGCTGGATATTGAGCGGAAGCTTCCGAACGGGATTGTATTTGGTGTGAAGGTCAGGCCAGCGCGTGAGGCGGTTCAAATGGAGCTATGGCTGCTCAATGGGACGGAGGAGTTGTTGACCGGCTTGCGGGTGCAGATATGCGTGATGACAAAGATGGCTGTTGACTTTGAACAGCAGATGAACGACAATAAGATATTCACGAATCCATATGTTGCATGCAAGAGCAGTGATGGAAAACGGTGGATTATTACGGCGTGGGAAGGCTGCCACCGGCCGTGGGGTAATGAAAATTGTCCGTGTTTTCATTCGGACCCTAAATTTCCTGATTTAAGGCCGGGCCAGATGCACCGGCTGCGCGGATGGCTGTCGTTTTACGAAGGAACGGGCATAGAAGCGGAATTTGAGCGAATAGAAAAAACTGGTTGGCGGAAACAACCATAAATTGAGTAGCCGAAGAAATTGTAGTATTTGATAAGTAAGGAGATGTACCAATGGGTAAAAAAAGTTGGCATATTTTAACAGCAGTAGTGGTGGTGCTTTTGCTATCGGGTTTGAATTGGTCGGCGCTAAAGGGGGTTAAGAAGCTAAAAATAGGTGACAAAGCGCCCGACTTCAATCTGCCCGGCGTGGATGGACGACAGTACAGGCTCGCTGATTTCAGCAAGGCGGATATTCTCGTCATTATCTTCACCTGCAACCATTGCCCGACTGCCCAGGCGTACGAAGAGCGGATTAAGGAACTCACAGCCGATTACAAGAGCAGGGGTGTTGTGCTGGTGGCGATTTCGCCAAACGATCCCAAGGCAATACGTCTGGAGGAACTGGGATACTCGGATATGAGTGATTCGTTCGAGGAAATGAAAATCCGTGCAAAGGACATGGGATACAATTTTACATATCTTTACGACGGGGAAAACCAGAGAGTATCTCAGGCCTATGGGCCGCTTCGTACCCCACATGTTTTCATATTTGACAAGGAGCGGAAACTGCGCTATGTCGGCCGAATCGATGATTCGGAAAAACCCAAAATGGTTAAATCCCGGGATGCGCGGAATGCGATTGAGGCATTGCTGAATGGAAAGAAGGTCCCTGTCGAAGAAACCCCGACGATAGGCTGTTCGATCAAATGGGCAGCTAAACGAGATTCCGTCAGACAATCTTTTGAGCGTTGGGCGGCGGAAAGTGTAACTGTGGAAATGGCGGATGATGAAAGCATAAAAAAACTTGCCAAGAACGATTCAGGAAAATTGCGCCTGATAAATGTCTGGGCGAGCTGGAGTAATCCGGGCGTGGAGCAGCTGGCGGAATTTGTCACTGTGAACCGGATGTACCGCAAGCGTGATTTTGAGCTTATTACTGTCAGTGCCGATTCGCCAAAGTTGAGGGGGACTGTCCTTTCGGCTTTGAAAAAACAGCAGGCTTCGTGCAGGAATTATCTGTTTGATTCGGAAGATGAATACGCGCTTATGTCGGCGGTGGATAAGGATTTGCTCGGTGGAATTCCCTATACGATTCTGGTTCGGCCGGGCGGTGAAGTCATTTATCGTCGACTTGGAATCGTCGAACCGCTTGAGCTTAAAAAAGCAATTGTCGAATATTTGGGACGGTACTACAAATAGTTGAGGCGGGAATAGCTTTCACGACGCTGTTGTAATTGTACACAGGAGAAGAAAATGTGGTATAGAGCAGGCAGACTTTCTGTTTTGGTTTTGATGATGCTGTTATTGACAGTGTGCAGTGGGAAGTCTTCGAGCAAAGAAGCTAAGTCGCTACTGGATGAACTGCCTTCACATATAAAGCAGGTCACGCACTTTGGCCAAAGGGCGGACTTCTCCCATGACGGCAAACGGATTTTGTTTATCGAAAAGACTTTTGGTGACGTGTACGAAGTGGAATTAGAGACGAATATTATTCGTCCGATGACGCACCGTTACTACCATGAGGGCTACACGCGCGCATTGTACCTGGCTAATGGTGACATTCTACTTTCGGGGGCCCGACAGTTCGATGCGAATGATCCATTGGCGAGTCGGAGTGAGAAAAATGCGGAATTATGGGTATTAAAAAAAGACCTTTCCGGCAAGCCGGTGCCTCTGGGTGAGAAATGCTCCGAAGGCCCGGCGGTCTCGCGCAGACAGATGCTGATTGCCTGGACGTGTGGTGGGGCATTCTACCTGGCAAACATAGTATATAAAAACGGCGAGCCTGAACTGGCGGACAAGAGGAAGATTCTGGAAAGGCGGGACCTGCCGTTTAAGACTGGGCTTGAGACGCAGAATTTTCGTCCGCCGGATGAGAAAGAGCTGATATTCAGCGCCTATGGCTATCAGGGTACGGAGGTGATGGGTCTGGATATCGAGACAGGCAAGGTGGTTAACTACTCGCAGGCGCCGAATCAGTATGATGAGCCGGAAGGCATTTTTCCTGATGGAAGACATACGCTGGTTGAATGCGACAAGCACAATCGCAAAGGTACGCAGTATATCGACATCTATAAGCTGGCTCTGGACGGATCGGGACAGAGCAGACGCGTGACGTTCTTCTCAGACCATCCCGGCTACAAGGCCTCGAATCCCGTAGTGAGCGATGATGGCCGGTATATGGCGTTCCAGGCTGCCAAAAGAGGTGATATGGCAGGTGTCGGAAGAGGTATTTTAATCTTCGATTTGGCGGTCTATCAATAGGAGAAAGAATTTCAGGCCCGGCTTTGAGAATGTGCGAGCACGATGGAATGTCTCTGCGTCTTATTTTCCAAGACGTCCACTATAGAGGCTATTTAAAAGTCACTTCTCAGACTGATGGTGCATGGTCTATATTTTCGACACCTGCGACA
>Ga0307378_10000938_pt1 | contig 48415 bp, 65 predicted proteins | sample UN1MG_FD_202238 | JGI IMG/M metagenome (GOLD analysis project Ga0307378, IMG submission 202238) | Soil microbial communities from Risofladan, Vaasa, Finland - UN-1 | ecosystem: Environmental > Terrestrial > Soil > Coastal area > Acid sulfate soil | place: Finland: Risofladan, Vaasa | collected... | reverse complement strand
GGGGATGGCGTCGAGCGTGGCAATGAGAGCGACGTTGGCCTCGTGGACTTCGGGCTTGATGCCCGGCCGCCCCTGTTGGCCAGATGACACGTCCTTGTAGTAGCCGGCTTCGAGCCACTCAGCGTAAGGCGTGTCGCCTCGCTTCTTGTTGCACTTTTTGCAGGCGGTAACGATGTTTTCCTTGGTCCAGGGCCCGCCCTCCGTGAAGAGCACGAGGTGATCCGCGGTCATGGCGCAGTCGGCCCGCCCACAATAGCGGCAGGTGAAGTTGTCCCGTCGGAAGCACGCCCAGGTCACGTCGTTGTTAACGATGCGAGCGCTCTTGCGAACGATGGCCTTGGCCACCTTCCCATCCGAGGCCTTGGCCAGGATCTCGACCTCGACGAGGTCTGTCTGACGAAGGAAGGTGGACCACTGATCCACATCCATCTCCAGCGTCTCCGCCGGCCAGTTGATCTCAGGCTCCTCGTTGGGGAGGTAGCAGAAGTAGGAGGTGCGGTTGCCGACGTAGATGACGCCTGCGAGTTGGACGGTGTGTCCAATGGACAGCAGATCGAGGTCTTCGAATTTCATGGTCTTCTCTTACACCGCGTCGAACACGGGGTGCGGCTGGTATTTCACCTTGGCCCGGACCTGAACGAACTCGACATGAGCATCGAGCCCTTGCTCCATCTCGGCTGAGTCGACAACCATCGCGGTCATGTGGCCGCCGTGGACAACTCCTGTGTCGATGCCGAAGGTCCGGGTTCCCTGCTTTTGCTGGTCCACCCGAGCCTCCGTGAGGCTGTGAGCTTCGTGGCCGTAGACCACGTTGACCTTGCCGTCGTACACCTCGGTCCAATGGTTACCGTCGACCGTGCTGGGCTTGCCGTTCTCGTCATACTCGACAGGGACGTGCTTACCATTCTCGTCGACCCACCGGAGCCGCATCATCGTGCCCCGAGTCCGCTTGTCAGCTACCTGGTCAGCCAGGGGCTTTCCAGGAAGCACTCCGCCGTGGACCGCAACCCACCCCGGAGCCAACTCCAAGACCGTGGGGAGGCTGTTGAGCCAAACCACATCCTCATCGCTGAGTGCCGCGTTCTGAGCCTCGTGGGTCGGACCCAGGGGCCGCATGGGGTTTGTGTAGTCGGGGTTGACCCGCTTCTTGTCTTCGTGCTTCCGCCACCGGAGATGTTTCTCCTCGTGGTTGCCGCAGACCATTTGGGCTCCCAGCTCACGGACGTACCGAACCGTCTCCACCGGCTGTGGGCCCTTGTCCATCAGGTCGCCAACGAACACCAAGCGGTCGGAAGGTCCGACGTTGAGCTGGGTTACCAGCTCCTTGAGTTCGTCCAAACAACCGTGGACATCACCAAAAAGTATCGTTCTCATGGACGTGTAATACGCCTCCTGTAAGTTAGAAATGAACCTCCTGGGGGTTGGTCGGAACGAAAGCGCTCAGGACTAGCCTGGATTTCGTCGGCCAACGGCCTCACGGAGGATTCGGAAGATTAGGTCCCAGGGCCCACGGACACGAGGATTGTGTCCCGCTATGGCCCCAGATTTCCACCTACCCTTATCACGGAACTTCGTCAGGCTCCAGGAGTAGGCTCGCAGGCCCTTGTCGTTGATGTCCTCAAGAGCGATCGTCAAGGTCCCCAGGGAGTACGCCTTGCTCTTGTCGCCCTTCGGCCACATCTGCACCTGCATCACAATCATGTCGTTGTGATACACCGCGGCGAGGATGCTGGCCTACCTCCCGGCCGAGCTTGCAGAGCTTCGAGCAGAAGCGCTCTCCCTTGAGCTTCGGGAACTCGGAGAAGAACGTCAGCTTCTCGCTGGGGTAGAAGTCGCCACAGTCATTGCAGGGAAGGAGCCCATCGGAACCTTCGGCGATCTGCCTCGCCAGGCCCTCCTGGTGGTCATCGAGCGTGATGCCTTTCAAGCAGATGACGAGGGCCTTCTTGGCCTGGACCAAGGTGAGCCCGAGTTCCTCTCGGAGCATACGTAGCTTCTCGGGTATCTTCATTTGATGACTCGGATCCGTTTGGCGATCTCGGCGATGACCCGGGCCTTGAGTTCATCGTCCCAGGGGACATCGTCAGCGGTGAGCCAGGCCCATGTCCCGTAGTCCTCCCCCTCTTGGCGGCCCCGGTCGTAGAACTTGGTGACCAAAAACTCTTGGCCGGCGGAGTAGCGACGCTCGTAGGAATACCGGGCCAGGGTGAGGGTGTCCCCCTGGAAAGAGAACACCCACCTCTGTCGGATGAAGCCGCTGTCGGACTCCTCGGTGACGGTGATGGGTTTCGGGACAGACATAGGCCGCTAGCTGGCCTACTTCTACACCAGTTTGTCCGCGTATCGCATGGCGACCCGCTCTGCGGTCGTCAGCTTCTTCCGGCTCTTGGCAACGATTCGATAGGCACTTGCTGGTAGAGATCCTCGCCTGTCTTCCACCACGAACTCGCTCTCGTGACGGAAAGCGTGATAGATGGTCGGGTCCGGTGTGTACTCCGGTATCGTCACCGGAGCGGCCACGATGTTGGTCACTGGGTACGGGACCTCGACGACGAGCCAGTAGTCGCGACCCTTGCCGCCACCACCACCACCTCCCCCGTGGTGAGCAAATCCGAGGGCTTCGGCCTTCTCGTTGGTCCAGGCCGTGAGCCTGTTGATCTTGATGGGGCCGCCGCGGAGGATATCACCTGCGTACTTGCCATAGACACCGCGATAGAGCTTGACCTTGGACCCGTAGGCGGATTTCACCGCCTTGTCGAACATGGCTTTGAAGGTAGGCCAGTAGCGGTGGTTGGCAGCCGCGAAGCTGCTTCGGGAGCCCTTCCACTCCCGGACCTGCTTCTCCAGCAGCTTGTGAAAGTCGGCCAGATCCACTGCCTCTGGATCCGCTGCTTCAGGCTGGTGTTTGGCCCAGTCCACTCCCAGAAATGGGTGGGTGAGCAGACGGACGGCTTTCTCACCCACGGCGTCCAGACGTTCTGTCTCGACCGTGAAGTCCGGGTCGTAGCCGGTGATGTTGTCGAGCGTGTTGCCAACGCCGTTATCGAAGAACCTGGTCGCTCCAGCTCCGGTCCCAAGGTGCGTGTAACCCGCCGAGGCTGTGCCGCCGAGGTTGATGCGGAAGGCGTGTTGGACACCTGCACGCTCGACGAGCACGAAATGGACAACGTCCCCGTAGGAGTTGGTCAGACGCTTGTAGCGGAGAACCCGGAGGTCGTCCTTACTTCGTCGGCTCGACGCCACAGGTCGTCGACTCCTTCTGGCGGTAAGGCTCGATGTCCTCGCAAGAAGCCACCTGGGCCACACACCGGGGATTCACGAAGAAACCCTTGTCCTGAAGCTCGACGCAGTTCTCTTCGCAGCTCTGGTTGGGCACGTCCACCGGGCCGGCGATGTCGTTGTTGTAGAGAGGCTCGCCCTCTTCGCAGCCGAGTCCCTTGAGGTGGCCGCACATCTTGCCGCACCAGTCGGTGTCGACCGGCGGGTTGGGCGGAGGCACCGGCGGAACGGAGGGGCAGCCGCCCAGGAAGATGAGAAGGAAGAGAAAGGGGAGGTGGCGCATCATCGGGTTCCAGCAAGCTTTTTGAAACTGTAGCTCAGGCCAAAGGCAAGATCGGAGGGGTCGTCCTGACCATCTACCGTGCCACTCTCCTCGACCTCACTGCGGCCATTCCAGAGAATTGCCATGTGCCAGGACAAGAAGTTCTGGCTGGAGGGCTTCTTCTCGATGATCACTCGACCGATGAAGTCGGGCCTCTTCTCGCCGCGTCCCCCTTCGAGCATGTAGCCGTCGAAGGAGAGTTGGTGTTTGAGCCCCATGTTGCGGCCCTTCACGACAGCGAGCTTCAGCCCGATCGAGCCGGCAGCCTTCTCCAAGGCCGCGGGGAGAACCTTGCCTGTTTCCTGGATGAACTGCTCGTACGTAGCAGTGAGCTGATCGTTGAGGCTTTTGCCACCGGCAGTCTTGGATTCCGACGCCAGGCGGTCGTTCAGCCTGTTGGCTCGCTCCAGAAGTTCTTCTTGGCTCATCACTGCTCTCCCTTGTAGCCTACACTGACCATCGAAGGATTCTGCGGATCTTCTTGTCGGCCAGCTGGAACGATGGCCGACGAAGACATCTACGACGAGTTGGACGATTTCGACAACCCCACCGTGTTCGGGTACCGACCCGACCCGCCCAAGGCAGCTGGGGACAAGCCGGACTACAGCTTCACCAAAGTCCTACGCCCCAAGCTCACCATGGTTTGGCCCGGCGATGTGGATATGTCGAGCCACACGTCCGAGACAAATCAATACGGAGCCGGATCCTGCGTAGGGAACGCGACAGCCGATTCGGTCGAAGTCCTCAACAGTATCGCAGGGTTACCCAAGGTGCAGCTCAGCCGGCTGTTCCTCTATACGCTCTGCCGCAACATGATGGACACGGACGGTGACGGCCGGGCCGACATCAACTTCGATGAGGGCACCTACATCCGGCTGGCCTTCGACGTGTTGAGCAAATTCGGGATTTGCCGAGAGGACATTCCGAAGTCCAAGGGCGGCTGGCCTTACGAGATCGACTGGACGACTCGTAAGCCGAAGGACCTGCATGTTCTGCCCAGCCTCAAGGCCATGCGGGCTGCCACAGGTCATCGCATCCACAGCTACTACCGCATCGGCGAGACTGGCCAGGAGCGTGTGGAGGCCATTCTGGACGCACTACGGGCCCAGCATCCGGTCGTCTTCGGCACCAAGGTCACCAGAGCCTTCACCCAGTACCGCGGCGGCGAACCCATCGCCCCGCCTATTGGTCAAGCCACGAGTGGCGGCCACGCCATGATGCTCTGTGGATACGACAGAGCCAAAGGGTTCTTGATGCACAACAGCTGGGGCAAGGGCTGGGGCGACGGCGGCTTCGCCTACCTCCGTGAAGAGTACCTGGCCTGGGAAGGCACCTGGGACATTTGGGTCCCGACCAAAGGGATGGCATTCAGATGAACTACGACTACTCCAAGACCGCATGGCCCTCCAAGCAGAAGAAGCAGCAGCAGTGGATGGCAGCATTCAGCAAACTTTTGCCGTCGTGGCACCGCGGTCGTGTTGACTGGCCCACGGCGACACATTTTTTCAACCAGGGGATGACTCCAGAGAAAGCAGCGGAGGAATACCTGGACAGTTCTGCGTTCAAGACGGCCTACGACTACGATCAGAAATCCGCTGGGCTTCAACAACGAATGATTGAGCGAGCGCTTCAGGAAATCGAAGCCAAAATCCAGCGGTTCGACAACCTCATGACGACCTACGAGTTCGACAAGAACCCTGTTGCCAACGCGGGCCTTGACGAGTTGTGGCGTGGATTGCACGCAGCTCGCCTGAAACTCAAGTCTCTTTGAGAGAACCATGAACTACAACTACGACCGCACCAAGACCGCCGGTCGCCGGCTCGACAACGGGCTCAAGCGACAGATCAACGCTGACCTCGACCGAGCTGGCTTCGGGGGCAAGGCCCGGTTTCGCAAGATCGGAGCGGCCCTCAACATGGCCACTGGCGTCCTGGCCAGGCACGGCATCGAGCCGGACGAGACGCTCAACGCCCACAAGTTCCCCGAGCACGGTGGCACCGCCACCGTTCGGCTGGCCCTCTCGAATGACGCCGACCCATTTTCCCCCGAGGAGATCACCAACACCATGTTGGCCCTCCAGTGGACTGAGCTGGAGCCAGGCCGAGTCGAGGTCATCGCCTACTTGTCATGAACCCTCTCGCCCTCAAAGTTGCTCGTCGCTTCGTGGCAGCCTTCTTCGAGGTCGGCGACATCATTTTGTATGGCAAATACAAGAACAAGAAGGGCAAGGTCGTTCGCTTCGGGAAGAACCCTAGGGGTCAGCCGACCGTTGAGATCGAACCCATTCCCAAGGGTCGCAAGAAGAACAAGACCATGGGCTTGATGAAGATTTGGAGTCTCACCAAGAAGGAAGAGGCCGCTGCCGAAGACCAGGCGAAAGCTGAGAAGGCTGAGAAGGCTGAGAAGAAAACCGCGGCCAACGTCCTCGCCCGTTACCGGTGAGTTTCACCGCCAAAGTTCGCTGTGCGGTGTGTGGGTACGCCCTGGCGACCAAGCAGTACCCCTCACTCCGCGAGATGCTCTACGGCTCCCAAGGGCTCGTTGTTTCGTGCCACGCCACGGAGCCCCACTGTCAGCACCAGCTGGAGCTGAGCTTCGATCCCCCTCAAGCGTTGGTCGGTGGGGAGCTGATCATCGAGTGTCTGCACTCGGGTTGCCGCAGCAAGGATCCGTGGCGGACCAAAGCTCCACTAGAACTCGTCGGAGCGTTGACGCTTCTGTTCCACACAGCTCACGAGGGGCATTCGCTGAAACTGAGCTACGCAGGGCAGACGTGGCAGACACCACGACCGTAGCCGGTGTAGAAGGGGGCCATGATCCTCAGCGGCAACGAGATCCAGCGGCAGATCGGCTACGAGAACATCACCATCACACCGACGCCCAAGGTTTTCAACCCGGCTTCGGTGGATCTAACACTCGGCTCAGAGGTCGCGGTCTATGAGGACTGGACCTTCACCGATGTAGCTGACGAGTGGGAGCGCTTCTCAGCAGAGGTTCGGGGACGAGGGCCGGATGCAGCTCCAACCAGTGGCTTCGGAAAAGGGCCCTATGACGGCCGGGGATTGCGGCCGTGCTTCGACGCCAACGGTGGCTGCATGGACACCCGCAAGCCGGCTCGGCTTCGCAAGTGGAAGATGGACCCGGAGGCTGGTTGGATCATCCAACCGGGCGTGGGCTACCTCATGCACACGGTCGAGCGGATCCACACAGACCTCTACGTTCCTGTCCTCGATGGTAAGTCCAGCATCGGCAGACTTTTCGTCCAAGTTCACGTAACGGCAGGTTTTGGTGATCCCGGCTTCGACGGTCAGTACACGCTGGAGGTCACGAGCCAGTTCCCCATCCGGGTCTACCCTGGCATGCGGTTCTGCCAGATCCGGTTCCATCACGTCGAGGGCGATGTGACGAGTTACCAGGAGCTGGGCCGCTACAAGGACGGTGCTGCCAAGGGTGCTGTTGGCAGCCGCATCCACGAGACTTTCGTAAAGCCCGGTGGTTGACGAAAGGTTGACGATTCGTCTTGTCGATTAGCTTTCAGCGTGGACAAGACGCTCGCTGTTGCCATCGCAGCTGAGCTGGGGATGACCCCCCAGCGGCTCCAAGCCATCCGACAGATGGGTTACCAACAGGCTGTCCAGGCTATGGACCGGCTCAAGGCGGACGTGAAGAAGGCTTCAAAGCGTCTGGCCCTCAAGTACCACCCGGACCGCAACCAGGCCAACCCGGGCCCAGCAACGGCCAAGTTCAAGATGGTCATGGCGGTCCTCCAAGAGGTCCAGGGCCTCCGGGTCGTTCCGCAAAAGCCCGTGCAGCCCGTGCAGTACGCTCAGTGGCATGGCTCGGTTCAGTGGATCAACCCTGTGACCTCGACCCAAGTGACGCCCCAGACGGGCTACTTCCAGTGGGCGACCCAGCCCCCGAAGTCGGCACCGGGCTCAGCCTACGACGCAACCCAGGTCGTGTTCATCCAAGTCGTCTAGGTTCATTTCGACTCGACGAGCGGCGTAGAACTCCGAACAAGGAGTTTTCATGATCCGCCGAATGCACCAAGTCCGCCCCATGGGGATCACAACCCCCAAGAAGCACGACGACGATATCGTCGACATGGCCAATGTCCTCCCAGAGGGCAAGCGGGGCAAGGTCGAGATCCGTCACATGGTCATCAGCGACCGTGACGCAGCTCGGAGCCTACTCCGTCAGGCAGCGACCGGCGGCCGAGAGATGGCTGTGACGCCCGGCAAGATCGCTCAGCTCCTCGTGGATGGTGGCATCATGATGAGCGACACGCCCCACGAGAGGGACACCAACCGCGAGCTGATCCGAGAGAGCCGTGGCCACGTGCTCATCGGCGGGCTCGGACTCGGTATGGTCGTCCTGCCCTTGCTGGCCAAGGAGAGGGTCAAGACCGTGACCATCGTCGAGAAGAGCGGCGACGTGATCGCCCTGGTCGAGAAGCACATCCGGGCGGCGGCTGGGGACAACGCCAGCAAGCTCGCGGTGGTCCGGGGTGACATCTTCACCTGGAAGGCGCCGCGAGGGGCTCGCTACGACACGCTCTACTTCGATATCTGGCCCACCATCAACCGCGACAATCTTGTCGAGATGCGTCGGCTGCACACTCGCTTCCGGCGTCGGAAGGCCAAGCCATACAGCTGGATGTCGAGCTGGCTCTTCGAAGAGCTGAAGGACGGCTGGTATTAGTTTGATTGGGCCACAAGGAACAAGATGGCATATTCCTACGACCGTACGACTGGAACGAAAACGGCTGGAACGAAAACGCGGCTCCTGAGCCTGATTGTCGGCAAGGCCCTCGAAGGGCGCAGACTCAATGCCCTGATCGACGCCTTCACCGAGGAGTTGGAGGAGGAGTACGAGGAAGACTACGACGCTCCCGAGGATCCTATGAGCCCTCGCTACCTCAAGCAGATCGGCGTCATGTTGGAGCCTGAGGCTGAGAAGGTGGCTCGAAAACTCTACATCCAGGCGTACAAGCGAGGCTTCCCACAGGCAAGCAACCCGTTGGAGACCTGGGAGTGGCCTGACCATTTGCCCCGCAAGATCCCCCGGAAGGTGGCTGAGGCCATCGGCATGGCGATGGGTACACGAGACGCTCGGGATGCAGTTGCCCTTCAAGGGATGGCCAGGGGCCACCGCTAGGCCGCCGGCATCGGCTCCGCCACGCCGGCATCGAGCAGGATGGCGATGAAGAAGGTCGCTCGCATGTACTCCGGCATCAGCTCCTCCTCTTCAGGCTCTTCGGCCGGGAGGTGGATGTTGACGTCCCGCTGGGAGCTGAGGAACTCGATGAGGAGATCGATGGTGTCGTGGACGCTGAGCTTCGGCCCCATCTCGGCTGCCATCTGCTCGACCATCTGGAGCGGCGTGCCGTTGTAGCAGCACGGAAGGCTCCTGAAGCAGGCGGTCGGCATCCAGATGGCCGTCGGTAGCTCGCCCAGAGGCGCCTCAGGCGCTTCGAGCTGCTGAGGCGCCCTCACACTGGCGTCCTCGGCGAAACGGCCGGAGCGAGCCGCCTGGAGCCGGCATCGTCCTTTTTCACGCTCCGCCACACTGGCGGCTTCCCCATCGCCGTCTCGACCGTCAGGACTTGCCTGGAGGGGCCGTGGGAATCATCGAAGCCCACCCGGATGATCCGAAAGGCTGTGTCGACCTCCAGGACCTCATTCCGCCCAGAGGTCTGGCGGCAGATCCGAAATCTGAGCTTGATGGGGTCGCCCACTCGTAGAGGGCCTGGGAGATCCTTCCTCACCCGGGGCTCCCCGTTCACGTCCGATAGTTTAATATCTGTGAGCATTTAGCTTCTCCTGAAGGGTTTTTCATCGAAACAAAGTTGCCCTGAATGAGTGTGTCGGTGTACCAAAGACCATCCGTCGGTTCGGATCCGAGTTCCAGGGCTCTCTTCCTCTCGTACACCGGGAGGCCGGTTGACCATCCGCGAAAAAGCTCTTCTGTCCGCCCAGTTCGACCGATCCTCTCTGAGGATGACCTGGATGCTGGTTTTGCCCCTCTCTCGAAGACTCGGTCGGTTTTCGGAAATCAGAGAGGCAACCAAATTGAGTCTCCAAGAGGTCGGATTCTTCGAGGGGCTCAGCGAAGTAGGAGCAGCGTGAGGACGATCCATACAATGAGGGAATCCCGGAGTCGGAGTCAAAGAGGATCAGCTCTTCGTCTTTCCTCCACCCTCATCCCGTCTCTCTGCTTGAGGTCCGATCTGATCCTATTTTTATAGGATCAGATCCTGATCACACACAGGATCTCAAATACGTTCTGAAAGCGGGATAACCACTAGCAACCCTGACATTGACATCCCTGACACCCATCCTGACGAAGCGATAGCGAGTCATGATAACAACCCAGCCTCAGCAGTAAGTGACAGAGCAGCAGCAACAGCAGAAGACGATGCCGAGAGTGACTCCCTCACGGAGTTGGTTTTGGGTCAGAAATGGGGTGGATCTAGCCCCAGGACGAGCGTATAACGGAGAGAACCTGTCGGGTTACCCTCTTGGATGAGGGCCCACCCGTGAAGGAGAGGACAGCATGCTCAAGAAAGCATCCGAGGTCATAGCCTCGGGGGATGAACCCTCTATCGTGGATTACGCGATTGAGGTGAACCGGAGGGTGTCGGCCGCCCAAGGGGAACTAGACAAGGCCAAGAGTCACCTCAGAGAGGTAGCTCTTGGCCGGGTCGAAGACCACGTATCGGGCTCAGTCGACATCGAGGGAAACCTCGGCGCAGCAACGATCGTCTTCACACCGGACACGGTGAAGACGAGAAAGGGTGCGGACCTCAATGATATTGAGGCCAACCTCAGCGCCGAGACCTTCACGCGACTCTTCACCAAAGAGATCGTCATCCGCCCAGTGAGCAACCTCCAGGATCGCCTGGATACTCTCACAACATCGGAACGGACGATCATCGAGCGCTTCGTAGAGGTGCGACCTTCCACGCCGAAGGTCAACCTCCCGCGGTAGCTGTCCCGATTCCTTCTGGTGAAGAAAGGGCTCGACCTCACAAGGTCGAGTTCAGCTCGTCGTGCTCAAGAAAGCTCGCCACGTACGTCCATTGGACGGCGTTGTTCGTCCAGGTCCCGAACTGGCTTCCAGCCTCTATCGCTCGTCGGTAGTAGCGCCGAGCCTCTTTGGGGTTGGCGTCGAGCAGTGCCTCAATGGCCTGGCTCCATGCGTCGAGGGCCATGACATGCAGGTGCCCTCCTGGGATGTGAGCATCCTCGTCTTCGTCGAGCGCCTTGAGCAGGACCTTGGCGGCCTCGATGTCGCCCGCGGCCCAGCAGCTCCAGGCTCTCGCCAGGTAGGTGAACATGCGGGTGTCCGCCTGTCCGTCCTCGACCAGGGGGAAACGAACGGGCTCGAACTCCTCACTGAGGACGTGGGCCCTGGCCACCTGGGCCACCCAACCCATCTCGTTGTCCACAACGGGGAAGCTCTGAACCTCTTTGATGCTGGCCAAGGCTGCGTCCGAGAGGGGTCGACCATCGTCGATACAGGTGAGTGCTGCTTGGAGAGCGTTCATCTCCACCAGGATTCGATTGGTTGCCGGCGATTCTTTGAAGTTCATCTTGAAGGTTGTCACCCCCCACGGGTGCAATTCGGGACTCCTTACTTAGTACACCGATCTGGGGCGGCAACGTTGCCAAAGTTCAAGTACTACTTGAACCCCCAGGTTATCCACAACGATCCCCAAGTTGTACACACGTGTATGTGTGGAACTTGTGGGGGAAAAAGCCAGCTCTCACCCTTGACTCCACGGACTTCGGTCGGCTACCACCGACGTCGGTTTTTGGGGGGTGCGACGGCCCAAGGTTCATTTGGGGGGTCGCTGCGGCGTACGCCCTCAAAGCGTAACAGCAGCCAAGAGGGAAAATGACCACTACGATCGTAATCGAGCACAACCTTGGATACACCTACGACTGGCCGGAGGGTGTTCCTCACAACTACGACGAGTTGTTTCGCGACTGGGGCGCCTACATCGCCAAGACGGTCGCTCGCTTCAACAAGGTGCATCGTAACTACGAAGACCTTGTTCAGGACATCTGGCTTCGGCTCATGAACGCTCAGTTTCTGGAGCGGTTTGTGGACAGCGCCGCAGCTCGTCTCCCCAAGGAGATGACAGCTGAGGAAGCCTGCACCTATCTTGGCGTGACCTGGAAGCAGTGGGAGTGCCTCATGAGGCGTAACCACGCCGACGCTGACAAGTGGGCCCCCACGCCGGTGGGCTACCGAGGTGAGGGCGTGCACCCCATTAAGGAGGGTGTGTTTCCCCTTCTGAGCAAGCTCACGGTCTTCAAGACGGGGGAGATCCAAGCTCTGCATGAGGTGGATCCCTGGCGGAACCGCCCCAACGAGCGGAAGCGCCCGACCATCACAGCCCGCGGCTTCAGGGCGTACCTCACTCAGGCGGTCCGCAATCACTTCGCCAACTTCTGCCGAACTCGCAACCGGAAGTACAAGGAGTGCCTCTTGGCTCCCACGGCGGTGATGGTGACGGACCTGGGTCAGCCCGCGGCGGGCTACCATCGCAGCAAGGCGGATGTTGACGCCATTGGCGGCTGGGAGGCCAACATCGTGGCGCTCATGCTGGGGGACGAGGAAGCCCTGAGCATCAAGCACGAGGTCGAGCGGCAGTTCAGCAAGCGGGGTGTGGATCCGACTAGTGGGACAGGCCAGGAAGTTCTGGATTACATCGTCTATTCGTCGAGCTTTGACGCCAAGGGGTTGAAGCCACAAGACGAGCGACGAGCTATCGACGCCCTCTTCACGGAGGCGTTCAAGGCTCAGGAAAAGGCGGCAGCACGGGCTCATTTCCGTGAGCATCGGCGTCAGAAGGTGCTCCTCAAGGGTGGGCCCAAGCTGACGATCGACGCCGACTAAATCCGCTAGTTCTTCTATGGGCTTGCAGAATTGCCATGCGAGCCCTGACTGCCCGAACCAATGAGCTGAACCGGCGGATCTATGCCTCCTTGCCCTGGGGGTTCCGAGTCGCCAACCTTTTCGTCAAGCTCAGCATCGACTCGGCGGAGTCGATTGGGCGGCTGATTCATCGTCTGTTTGCCAAGGCTGAGGTCCTGGATCTCCCTGAGAGTGAGAGGGCTTACGGTCAGGCCTTCGGCAACCAGCTCATGCGGATCATGATGCGAAAGTTCAAGAATCCCGAGCTGGTCGAGGAGGCAATGAGCAAGCTCATCGAGAAGATTCTGGCCAAGAAGGTCCAGATCAGGCCGGGCGCCGACCTCAAAGAGGCTGAGGGTTTCGTCACGACATCGCTCATCCGGGACGCTCTTAGCCTCATCCGCTCGAAGTCGAGGAAGCGGGAGGTGGGGATCCCGGTCGACGAGAAGGGCCGTCAGATGGACTTCTCGGATCCGTCTGGCTGGGAGGACATGGAGAACTACCTGCCCCCGGCCAAGTGGCGTGAGATCCAGCAGCAGATCCGTCGCAAGCTCGGCGACAAGGCTCTGAGCTGGGTCCTGGCTCAAATGGACGGCCGGACAGACCGTGAGCTTGCTGAGGAGTGGGGCGTGTCTCCCCGTGCCGTGGGCAAGTGGGGACACTCCTGGGCGCCCAAAATCAAGGCCGTGATGCTCGACTATCTTCGCAAGGCAATGTAGCTCGCGGTGTATCTTGCAGGCATGCCTGCCGATGTAGACGACGGGGAACTAGAAGATTTCCTTTCGTTCCTCAACCAGCCCCGCCAGGCTCCGCCGTTGCCAATCCTTGCGGAGTGTTCGACAGAGGACCCGTTGGAAGCCTATCTGGCGGCTCCGATCGAGTCTCTGGCCGAGAACGTTGTCCCAACAGAGCCCCTCCCCTTGGTTGGCGAGCCCTTCACCCTTCTTGAGGGTGTGCAGGAGGTGGCCCTCCGTCTCGCAAGGGAGCTTCTTCAGACCGGGCCCTTCTCGTTCCACGACCTGGAGCCCTTCGATGGGGATGGTATCTACGCCATCTACTACCAGGGGGACCTTCTGATCTACGCTTCGATCAGGTCGCTGGGATCATCCTGCCCTTTGTACTTGGGCAAGTCCGCTAGGAGAACCACCGACCGCAGCATCTCTGAGCGGCTCCGGCTCCACAGCGTGTCGCTTCAGCAGGCGGGGCTGGGTCTGGAGAACTTCACGTTCCGCTTCGTGCGACTCCCCTCGGAGTTGGTGGAATTTGCAGAGTACAACCTGCTCAGCCTCTATCGCCCTCTCTGGAACGACGCCCTCAAGGGGTTTGGCTCGAATCCTGGTCATGAAGGGACAAGCCGGAAGTACCATCGTGTGTCCGCCTGGGACACATTCCACCCAGGGCGGGCCACTGAGGCTCGGATCCTTTCCAGGGATCGGGACAGCATCAAGGACCGGGTACAAAGGTCCCTGCCGGAGTGTCGGATGGCCTATGAGCGTGTGATGACATTGCTCGGACAGGAAAATTGATGGAGTATGAAAACCAAGTCCTACGGGGTGCCTGTCTCGAAGTTCTCAAGGATCTTCCCGACAACACCTTCGATGCCATTGTCATGGATCCGCCCTACGGTCTGGGGTCCAAGGAGCCAACGGTCGAGGAGATCGTGGCCTACCTCCAGGGTGCAGACCTCGACACTGGCGGCGACTTCATGGGGAAGAAGTGGGAGATCCCTTCGGTCCCTACTTGGCTCGAACTATTCAGGGTGCTCAAGCCGGGCGGCTACGTCCTGACCTTCGGCGGCACCCGAACCTGGGATCTCATCAGCCTTGGTGCCCGAGCTGCTGGCTTTGAGTACCGCGACACCATCGCTGACGAATATCCGAGCTTCCCAGCTCTCCAGTGGATGCACGGCCAAGGCTTTCCAAAATCGCTCAACGTCTCCAAGGCCATCGACAAGGATCTCGGAGCTGAACGTGAGGTCGTCGGCACCTACCGAGTGAGCGGCAACGCCCTGACGCCCACCAAGGAGAAGGGGGGCACCTACGTGACTGGAGCCCCCAACAGCCCTGCTGGTGACCTGGAGATCACGGCAGCAGCCACCGACGAGGCCAAGCACTGGGAGGGGTGGCACACGGCCCTCAAGCCCGCCTGGGAGCCCATTTTGATGTACCGCAAGCCCCTCGACGGCACGGTACTCCAGAACATTCGCAAGTGGGGGACTGGGGCCATCAACATCGACGGTTGCCGTGTGGCCTCAGCAGAGCAGGAGCATTTCCGGTCTTCTGTGAAGGGTCGAACAGGTGGAGCCGTCGTAGGGGCTGATGATCGAGAAGGGGCTGCGCTTGGGATGTTTGAGCCGGGCAGAGGATTTGAGCCTGCCAACCATGTCGGGGGTCGTTGGCCCCCCAACGTCGTGTTGAGCCATGCTGAGGGTTGCAAACGGGCGGGGACCAAGCGGCTGAGAGGGAGTCATGCTGTTGCTGCGGAAGGGAAGCGTTTAGCTGACAAGACTTACTCGACCCCTATGAATACTTATAGCCCTTTGCCGGATCGGCCTATCACCAGTCATGTCGACGAGGACGGGCTCGAAACTGTAGAAGCCTGGGCCTGCGTTGAGGGTTGTCCTGTCCGGGCACTTGACGAACAAACAGGAGAAAGGCCCTCGACGTTGACGGGGCGTGCCGATCCCAACGCTCAGCACGAAAACCCTGGAAACAACGGCGGGGCCTCCTGGTTTGGTGGCGGCAACTCCCAGGTTTATGCTGATTCTGGCGGGGCCTCACGGTTCTTTCCTCAGTTCAAGCCTTTCTTCTACACAGGCAAGGCCACCAAGCGGGAGGCCACGCTCGACGGCGAGATCGAGAACAATCACCCTACCAAGAAGCCCGTCGCCCTCATGGCTTGGCTCGTCAAGCTCGTCACGCCTGAGAACGGCATCGTGCTCGACCCCTACTGCGGTAGCGGTTCCACTCTCCATGCAGCCTGCGAGGAGGGCTTCCGGTTCACCGGTATCGAGCGGAGCCCAGACTTTTGCGAGACAGCTCGTCAGCGGATGGAGGTTGTTCACGGTCGGGTGCAGGTCCGCGAGGGACAGCACGATCTCTTCGACCTGGCAGCGGATGGAGATTGGTGATGTCTGATTGGAGCGACATTTACGAGTTGTGGGACGATCTGGAGAAGTTCGCCCAGGTTCATCGTGGGGATTACACGATCATGGCCGCGGACAATCCCGGCACTTCTTTTGGGTGGGTCGCCCTTCGGAAGGACGGTAACTCGGAGCGGTGGTGGACCATCACGCTGACCGACATGAAGGCGTCGCTCCCCACACGCTACAACGCTGAGGCGTTGGAGTTTCAGCAGCACATGAAGACGGCCGCTGGACGACGGGTCCTGTGTGACCGGCTCATGGGGAAGACTCGTCCGAGAACGCGGTGGGACCGCCTGATGGGGAGAGCATAATGGGTAGCACCCCTTGTTCTGGATGCGGGCGTCAAGCCGTCCGGCACGCCGGTGTCAACCTCATGACCCTGATGCGGAGCCCTGTTCACTATGACCCCCAGAAGGCTGCGGGGCAGGACAGCGGGTACGCCTTGCCGTACGACTGGGGTGAGGAGATGGCGTCGGGGCGTCCGAAGGTATTCTTCTGGATCGTCGACAACTGGTACGAGGTGCCGACCGCCTGGCGTCGGTTCTGGATGCCCTTCACCGAGCCGCTGCCCTACGAGGAGGCCCTGGCGCTCTACACTCTGTGGGTCGAGGCGGCGAAGAAGGACAACGACCAGCTCGTGGTGCTCTTCTCGGATCAGGGCTGCATCCGTGGGGGCGACGACCAACCCTGGCTCGGGCTGGTCCAGCTGGCGGCGTTCCGTGGCGAGGTCCTCGACTTCATCGAACAAGACAAGGATGAGGACATGGGGTGGCTGGCCCGGACGTATCGCTGGATGGCCGAGCCGAAGACGAAGTTCACCGATCCTCCCTGGCCACATCCGTGAAGCTTGCCAACTTCGTAGCCACGGACACGGAGGCTCCCCAGTTCTTCCGCAAACCCTTCCACCTTGTCGGGACCGACGGCACGTGGTGTTGTGCCTGTGACGAGAAGGCTTTGATCGCCGTCAAGGCCCAGCTCAAGCTCCCCAAGTTCAGGGGTCCGGCAAAGGACCACGACACCTTCGTTCACTGGCTGGAGGTCAAGGTGCCAGATGACGCAGAGGAAATGCAGGTCGCGGAGTTGCTCGACTGGACGGGCCCGGCGGACGGCCAGGAACGACCGGGTGTTGTCTTGGGGGCCCAGGTGGACAGGTGCCGTTTGGCCAAACTTCTCGGCCCCTTGAAGGGCGTGGTGACTGTCTGGAACAGCCAGAAGGAAGTGGCCATCCCTGGCCTATTGCTCGCCAAAGGGGGGGTCTGGAGGGCAGTTCTGGCCGGTTATAGCGAGGTTGACGAGGACACTCCTCACTTCGGAACCCAGTCCGAGCTGTTCGACCTTGCCATGGACCTCGACTAGCAGGCCATGGCCGTGTGCTTGGCCTCGTCGACCACGAAGCTACCGTTTCGGGCGTCGTACTCGGCGGCGGTGACCAGGAAGTTGGCCGTCTCACCCGTGGACTTCTTGCGGGCCGTGACCCCCACCATCCCAGCGGGGACATCCGTCGCCCAGTCACCTCTTGCGGATACAGTCACGAACTTGTCGGCGGTAGCCGCCTCGAAGGCCCGCCTCTTGAGCGTGCAGCTCTCTTCGACCGCGACCGTCTCCCCGGTGATGGCCTCGTAGGCTTCCGGGAACCAGTTTTTGGCGGAGGACTTCGCGGTGTCTTCCAGGCCTTCGAAGGCCTCGGGAAAGACGAGAGCGACGAGGGACCACTCACAGTCCTCTTCGTACCAACCACCCTTTTTGCGAGCCATCTCAGGCATCTTGGCGTTGTTGGCACGGCTGAGCTTGATCCCGCCGTGACCGGGAGTTGAGACACTCATGATACCCGGTGCGACCACTTTGCAGCTGTCGACCGTACCCCAGGGACTTCTCTTCGGCTCTTTCATGCCTGTTATACCCCGCGGGGTCAGGTCAAATGAACCCTAGTTGTATGGCCGGAGCAGGTTTTCGATGGCCGGCTGAACGTGCTCAGCGAGGAGCCCATCCTTGGTGTGGATCAGACGGTCTTTGATGGGCTCAAAGACATCCGGCCCAAGGTCGTCGAGGATGACGTAGCCAGTGACCTCAGGATGCTCAGCCAGCCATTGCTGGATCTCGGTGCAGCGGGTTTGACTGTAGTGATCCTCCTGACCCATGAGGTCTGGTGTGGTTCCGGCGATGGCGGCGGTAGCTCCGGCACCCACCAGCTGGGGAATAGCATCTGGGGCCATCCGCCAGCTGGACGAGATCGTGATGACAGCACCGGTGACCTCAGTGATCCGGTTCAGGAACTTCACATGGAAGGGATCCAGCTCAACTCCGGGGCAGCGCTTTCGGGAGGCCCTAGAGTTGAGAACTCCGTCGAAGTCGAGGAAAACGACCCTCACCACTGCCCCTTGAGCCAGGCTTTGAGTTTCCAGACCTTGCCGGTCCGGTGATCCGTTACCCGGTCGTCCTGCTCACGGTAGGTGCGAATTTTGTCACCTCGCATGCCCGTCCCAACTTGCTTCTTGCGTTTGGCGGCCCGCTTGGCTTGAGACTCTTCAGCAGCACCCTCGGCGAGCTTGGCGGTGAGGATCTGAAGGGCCATGGTGCGACTCTGGTATTGGCTCTTCATGTCGACCCGGACTTTGATGCCGCTGGGTGTGTGGGTGGCTACGATGCAGCTGTCGGTCTTGTTCCGGTGCTGGCCGCCGGGACCGGAGCCACGGGTTGCACGGATCTCGACCTCAGACTCGTCGAGCCGATAGCGTGATCCCAAATTGGGATCAAGCACAGCGACCGTCACTGTCGAGGTGTGGACGCGGCCCTTCTTCTCCGTTGGAGGGACCCGTTGAAATCGATGGCCGCCGGCTTCGTCACGGAACAAACGCTTTGCTCCCTTGCCCTCGAAGAGGACTGAGACGAAACCGGGGCGCTCCTCTACGAGCGAGCAGTCAAAGACGCCTCCGGTCGGCGGCTTTGGAGTAGGCCGAGAGCAACTCAATGACGAGGAGCTTTGCGTCAGTGCCACCCTCAGCGGCACGGATCTCGATGACTACTTGATCACTCATAGCCAGCTGAGCCTAGCATCTAGGGGGAACTGAGTGCCAGCTTCATACCCAGGTGAGGTTACCCTCACGCTTGCGGAAGGCGAGCTTGGTCACAATCCAAGGCCCGTAGGCTTGGGCGGCGTAGAGTCCCCCGGCCCAGCGCTTGGCGTCGTACTCGGAGAGCCCTCGCATGGCTCGGTCCCGGCGGCACTTGATGTTGTAGGCTGCGGCGTCGATCATGGCCTTGCGGTAGGTCCCCCACACAGGAGCGTGGGCCATGACCCAAACGCTGTAGTCGACGTAGCCCTCCTCGAAGAAGGGGTCGTTGCCTAGGCCCTCGGGGAAATCTGCAAGGCTGGCGTGAGTCAGCTCGTGAAGGACCTTCTCCAGCGTGATGCCGGGCTTGCCTTCCACGATCGACGGGGAGAGTCGGATCTGGCCTGAGGCGGGCTCGAAGCTGGCGTTGGCCCCCGAGCTGTGGGCCCCGTCGCTCAGGGGCAGGATGTTGGGCAGGGGCTCTTTGTGGAACTGCCCCAGGGCCTGGGTCAGGAAGGTGTAGCATCGTCCAGCCCACTGCTCGATGAAGCGGTCCCAGGGAGAATTGCAGATGTCGCAGGTGAAAGTGGGTCCGACAGACGCCGTGCGGGCGGTCCTCGACGAATCCTCCAGCAGTTTCTGGACCTCGGTGGGCATCTGAGCAGCCATCACAGAGGTGAGAACACAAGAACTTCTTGTGTCCCTGCACGGGTATGGCGGACCACACTCATCAGGACTACCCCATCGTCAGCAACTCGGCCGGCAAGATCGTCATGACCGAGCAGGCCCTTCCCGTGGACGGCTCGGGGTCCACGCTGGGCCTTGGGATGCTCCCGCAGCCTGGGTACCCTCGCATCCCAGGCCTGGTGACTCATGCCAAGGGCCGTGGCACGTTCGACCTCGACGAACCAAATGTGCCGCCGAATGATGTTCGCTTCACCCGGGGTCCCCGGATGAACGGTCGGGCCGGGACACTCGATGTCTGGTTCACAGCGCCGACGGCCGGAACAGCTCGCACCTTGTGCTACCTCACCGACAACCCGGTGGGAGCGGGTAACGTCATTGCTCTTCGGATCGATACGTCGAACCGGCCTTTGACCACCCTCACTTCTGCGGGTGGAGCCACAGCCTCGACGGGGGTCCTCACTGGCACGGCCAACTTCGGCAACACCGAGACGGTGACGATCGACGGCAAGGTCTACACGTTCCAGTCAGCGTTGACCGATGTAGATGGAAACGTCTTCATCGGTGCCGATCTCGAAAACTCGCTGCTCAACCTCCTACGGGCGATCAATCTCGGCGCTGGCTCCGGCTCGCTCTACGCTGCCTCGACGACGCTTCACTCGACGGTGAGCGCCATCGCCTCCGACGCCACCACGATGACGGTTCAGGCGAAGGCGGCTGGGCCGGGCGGTGATGCCATCACGACCACGGAGGGGGCAGCCAACGCCTCCTGGGGCGGCGCTACGCTGTCCGGTGGAGCTGTGGGCGCCACGACCGTTGGTGAGGTTACGCCCTCGGGAGCGGCTATCCCAGCGGGCCGTACAGTGCATGTCCGACTGTCTTGGGATTCAGTGAATCTCGTCAACGGTGTTCGCTACGCCAACCTTGTCATCAACGAGGAGGCGGTCGACACCGATTGGTCGACAGATCCCACTACTGCCTGGACGCACTTTCAGCCAACGCATCTTGTTCTTGGTCAGGGCTTCGACACCGATTCCGATGTGTCGGACGTGTCGACCATCAAGCTCGTCCAGGGCTCAAACCTCGTCACGCTCTGACGGACCCCTAACTTTTTTCGCTCATAAACCCCCGACAATCTTGGGGTTGCAATTTCGTGTGAACTTTTTCTTTGCATAGAGCGTCAGACGAGTGTATCGCTTAAAGTCACTACTACGTACGACACGCTGGTAGTCCCCAACCGGAAACAGGTCATGTCTTCACTGATGTCAACACGCAAAACGAGTTCGAGGGAGCGGCAAGCCGCTTCGTCCTCGTGGTGCGTCAAGCATCAGGGAGCGGAAAATCGCTTGGATACCGCCTATTTCGCCCAGCTTCCCACCTCCATTCTGTTCGTCGCCAACCCGGAGGTGGGTACGTAGGCGGCCTTTCGATCACCCCAGAAGGGATCACGAAGGCCGCCTCCGAAAGGACGCGGCCTTCGGTCGTTTCAGGGCTCGAAAAAAGCCAAGACCACAAGAATTTACGGAGTCTGAATAGGGGGCTGGGACCCTCCCCTGGCTGTAACCCAGGTGTCTTTTGGCTGTGTGGTTCGATTCCACCAGGCTCCACTGCACCCTTGCGACCCAAGGGTGCGACAGGATAGTTGCGTCAAAAAAGTGACCCCCAAGATGAACAGGAGACTGAAACAGATGCTGCGCTCAACCCTCACGGGGGCGTAGCTCAGCGGTAGAGCAGCGGGCTTTTAACCCGAGGCGCGGGGGTTCGATCCCCTCCGCCCCCACCACCCAAAACAACACACCACGCCTCTGTGGCTCAACGGCAGAGCAGCTGGCTCTTAACCAGTTGGTTGAAGGTTCGACTCCTTCCAGGGGCACCACCAAGACACTGGTCTTGGGCAGTTCATTGACAACTCGACAGGACTTTGCGTCCGCTCAACACCGTCCCTTCGGGGTCGGAAAAGCGCACTCATGCACGCCGGCAATGGAGTCGACACGGCATGGGTGGTCCCGCCTTAGGGCCAGTGCCGTGTGCCAACACGGTAGCAGTTGAACGAATGCTCTCCTGATTTGTCCGTGGGGTGGTGGAACCCTCAACGAGGCTCGCCTCTGCGAGGGTTCTGCCACACCACATTTTTTCCAGGATAGCCAAGAGGAAAGGCAGTTGGCTGTTAACCAACCTACCGCTGGTTCGAATCCAGCTCCTGGAGCGAGGACGGGTTGTGTCCTATCATGTGGTCTCGATGAGTCTCCTTCCCACAGGGAGCGAAGAGCTGATCCCTCGGGTCCGCTTGTCGAGATGTAGGATGAGGGGTTCAACTCCCTTCCCATTTGGGCTACTAGCTGGCTGGTGCAGCGCCCGCCTGTTAAGCGGATGAGGCCAGGTTCGATTCCTGGGTAGCTCGCTGAGACCTCTGGGTCTCCACATCATTGGGGAATAGATCAATGGCAGATCACTGGTCTCTGACACCAGGCATGGAGGTTCGAATCCTCCTTCCCCAACCGGTAGCGTCCCGCACCGACCGAGCACACACGCATATGTTGGTTCGAATCCAACCTTCGGCACTGGACCCTTGGGTCCTTTTCTGCCGAAGTAGCCAAATGGTAAAGGCAACGGGCTATTAACCCGTCTCTAGCAGACAACTTGCTCTTCAACTCGGACGCTACCAACTTGCCATCGGGACCCTAGTGGCGGGGTACTTGTTTCGTAATCAAGTCGAAGCTGGTTCGACTCCAGTCGATGGCTCCAACTTGCTCCCATCGTCTAGCGGTTTAGGATTTCTGGCCTTTCAAGCCGGAGACCGGGGTTCGAATCCCCGTGGGAGTGCAAACGCCTAGGTTGTCGGCTGTTCAACTCAGCCCCTGGGCACTATTGGTCTGGAAGCTGACTTGGTACGAATAGCGTCCGGCTGAAGCCCGGAAGGTGTCGGTTCGATTCCGACCCAGACCACCGCGGAATAGGGGAGTCCGGTCGTCCCCGCAAGGCTCATAACCTTGAGATCGAGGGTTCAAATCCCTCTTCCGCAACCGGGATGTGGCCTAGTGGTAAGGCGGGGCGTTTGGGGCGCTCAGATCGGAGGTTCGAGTCCTCTCATCCCGACAAGTAAATGGCCCAGTCGACTTGGGGGTGCCATCCTTAAAAGGTGGCTCGCCAGTTGATGTTGTTCTTGGTGGTCGCAGTCCTCACGGGCTGTGCTCCCCCAAGCCAACCCGCCTCATGCCCCGTACCCAACTACGAGGCGAGACGGCAGCGTCAAGCGCTTGAGCAGGCTCTCCGAAATCTGGAGAAGACTGTGGTCGCCCTTGACACGATGGGTCATTCGGCCGATGCGATGTTCGAGCGGCTCGGTGTCAGAACCGAGACCCAGCAGCGTCTTAGGGATGCACGCTGGCAGGCGGAGGAGCTTCGAAGGCTTCTCCGCGAGCTTGAATCACTTCGCTAGGGCCGAGAAGCTGGGCGAGTAGCTTAGAGGTAGAGCATCCCCCTGACGCGGGGAAGGCCGTGGGTTCGATTCCCTCCTCGCCCACCAATTTTTCGTCAACCCAAACAGCACACTCAGGTCGCCCCGGTGTATCCAATACCGAGATGGCCTCGCCGTGCCAGGAGACATGAAGATGCAGAACGAGAACCGTGGTGCCGCAGAGCACATCATCAACCAGATCACGACCTACACCGACCACATGTACCACAACCGTCCTGGTGTTGTGACGCCGGCTCCTGGCTCGACCATCGGGGTCAAGTGGGAGTTTGCTACTCACAAGGAAGAGGACGGCAAGAAGATCGCCTACAAGGTCGTCGGCAAGGGCAAGAAGGGTCAGAAGATTCGGGTCGGTGAAATCTGGAAGGACAACACCATCCGAGACGAAGGCCGCCACAAGGTCGGCGAGTACCGTAACCCAGGGCTCTTCCCTGAGGTGGCCCTCTGGATGTACCAGCAGGTCGCCGCGGTCTGGCAGCTCGACAACGAGTTCGCAGCCAAGTGGGCCTCTTGGGCTTTCGCTCAGGAGAACAAGGACCTCAAGGTGGTTCTCGCAGCCTTCATGCTGGTTCAGTCCCGAAAGGGTGACCCGGTCAAGGACGGCGGAGAAGTGGCATTCCTCGACGACGACTACCGAGCTGTCGGCGAGGCGATGATCCTCGGGTTCCGCAAGGACAAGCGACACTTCGATCCCAAGCTGATCATGCGGGTTCATGACCTGCTCCGGCTGCCTGGTATCGCGGGGATCAACCGTGAGCTGGGCTTCGGCAACAGTGCCCGTCGAGCCTTCCTGGGTCGATGGGAGTCCGCAGTCTCCAAGTGGCTCTCGTACCGTGAGAACAACCCAAAGGTTCTCGATTCGCTCGTTGGGGCTGGTTACACCAAGACGGTGCGAGCCATGGCTCGACAGGCTCGGTACCAGCCGCAGACGCCCTTCTTCGTGGAGGCTCTGCGGTGGAAGCAGGGACAGGCTGACGCCGGTCACCGCAACGTCGCCATCGGCACCGAAGTGGCCAAGGCGGAGACCTGGGTTGGGCTGAGCGAGGAGGCGATCTGCGAGAAGATTGTCGCCGAGAAGCCCAGCTGGAAGCGAGTCGTCGGCCGCCTGCCCAAGGAGGTCGGAGTGACCAGGGCCATCATGGCCTGTGCCATCGAGGCAGGGTGCTTGTCCAGCAAGGACCTCGTCATTCAGACTCCGACGTTGGAGGAGCTGGGCCTGCTCAAGGTCCAGGATGTCCGTGAGCGCTGGGAGGCGGCCGTCAAGGCGGCTGAGGACCAGCGGGCTGCGAACATCGCCAAGAACGTCAAGAGCCAGGATGCGAAGGACAAGCTCCAGGAGGGAGCAGACGCGGCTGTCCAGAAGGCAGTCGAGGAGGTCGTCCGCGGCCTGCGTGTCTACTTCTTCGTGGATGTGTCGGCCTCGATGGACAACGCCATCGAGCAGGCCAAGGCGTACATCGAAAAGTTCATGCACGCCATTCCTCTGGACCAGCTTCACGTTGCTATCTTCAACACGGCCGGTCGCGAGATCACGATTCAGCACCGTTCCGCAGCGGGTGTCCAGCAGGCATTCCGCGGCAAGCGAGCTGGCGGCGGAACGGACCACGGAGCTGGCGTGCTCGCACTCCGTCACCGTCAGCCAAAGCCAGGTGAGGACGTGTTGTTCGTCTTCGTCGGTGATGAGGAGCAGTACGGTCCATTCGATGCTCAGGTCCAGCAGTCGGGTCTCAACCCGATGGCCTTTGGATTCGTCCGGGTCCGCAACAGCCAGTGCTCTGCGGTCCGGGACACGGCAACGAATCTCGGTATCCCCTGCTTCATGATCGATGAGCAGACCTTCGACGACGTGTACGCGGTCCCCCGGATCATCCGAGGGCTCGTGGCTGCGACGCCGGTGGGCAAGGCTCAGGCAGGTCGGGCCGCCCCGATCCGTCAGTCGATCGTGGATGTCATTCTCGGGACGGAACTGCTCCAGAAGCCCGTTTGGGCAGCCTAGGAGAACACAATGGGATGGAGAGACCTTCTACAGCCAGCAGACGAGAGCCTCGTCTCTCCCTGGGTCGGTGGTAGGTCTCTCCAGACCTACGAGCGAACGTGGGCCATCACCGGCAAGCTCCCTCAGGAGTTCGGCTGGTTCACGTTCAAGCTGACGGGCCGCAAGGCTTTGCTCGGCGAGTCAACCGAGGCCCCCTTCGGCGTCCTCAAGGAGGTCGAGCGGGGGTTCTTGGTGGGCGACCGGTTCGTCCCTGAGGGGACTCGGGTTGCTCCAGACATCGCCAAGCTCATCACCGACTTCGAGCCAGTCCACCTGGTAGAACCCGGCCTGGGCCGCTTCGTGCGGGTCACAGCCGGCCGCTTCTGCGAAGGGGGCCCGCTCATCTACCAGGGACAGGAAATGCCTCTGGGGCCCGAAGAGGAGGTCCAGGCGGCATTCCTCGATGAGGCCAAGAACGTAGACAAGATCGCTGGGGTCATTCCGGCTCTCGACGCGGCTTTCCGCATCGAGGCCTGGCACCGAAAGGAAGCCATCAAGGCTCGCCTGGAGGCGGAACGCAAGCGACGGGAAGAAGAGGAGAGGCTGGCTCGTGAAGAGCGTCGTCAGCTGCTCGTCGAAAAGCTCGGGGATGGGGCCGGCCGTCGAGAGATGGCTCAGCTCGACTTCGAGGAGGCAGCTAGGGCAGCACTTGCTGTCGGAGGGGCCACACTTCTCGACCACCGGGCGTCGTACAACAAGGGCGAGATGGTGATCCAGTTTCGACTGGAGCGGCGTCGGTTCGAGTGTACGTGCGAGAGGAACACCCTTCGCATCATCGATTCAGGCATCTGCTTGATCGACCACGCAACAGGCCGGAGGGACGACAACCTGCTCACGCTGGAGTCGTTGCCCGCCGTTATCAAGGAGGCGATGGACATCGGACGGCTCGTCGTCTTCCGACACATCGACTAGAAACTATGCAAACCGAAAACGAGACCTTCCACGGCTTGGGTAAGACCGAGTGCCGTCGGATGAAGCGCCGCTGGAGAGAAGAAGGCGGCGGGCTCAGTCTCAGGGCTTGGGCTCGGTTGCAGCATCCAGTAGGCGAGTCTGCCTACCACTGGCTCAAGGCCAAGACGAAGGGGAAGTCATGATGGAAGTCGCCGTCGTCATCGCCAAGAACGGTGAACCGATTCACTGGCATCTGCCAGCGGGGCGGACCGCCGTCAGGATCCCCGACACCAGGTCCCTCTGGGATGTCCTCTGGTCAAACAGGGATATCGTTCAGGGGGTGGCACACAGTCACCCTGGCGCCGGGCTCCCCGGACCGTCCTACGAGGACGTGACGACCTTCGCCCCCATCGAGGGGTCGCTGGGTCAGCGCCTCGACTGGTGGATCACCAGTCAGGACAGCTTGGTCATCGCCCGTTGGGTGGGGCCAGACAGGTTGAGCTACGCATCGCTTGTCCAGACGGTTCAGCCGCCCTGGGTAGACGAGCTACGCAGGCTCTCATACGCAATCTCACAAGCTCCAAAAATGTGAATGAAAGGAGGCGCATCATGATCGAGGCGCACGAAGCACGAGTGAACATCACCTGGGCAGGACAGAACGGGGACCTCCCCGATCCGGTCCGTTACGACGCAGGTGACGGCGATGTACGAGGGTGGGTGGCTGAGGCCATTCGAGGTGGCAGCGTTCCCGGTATCCCCGCGGATGCTGGCATCGACCTGACGAACCACATCGTCGAGAAGTATCCCGCCAACGATGCACGGCCGTACAACCTGATTCAGGTCCGGCCGAAGACGGCCTTCGGGGGTTAGCCATGCCAGCCCTCATTGTTGTCTTGGGCGTGGGTGCCCTCGGGTCCCACGTTGTGCAGCTCCTGAGGAACTGTGACGCCACCATCCGTGTGGTGGACTTCGACCGCATCGAGCGGAAGAACGTGGCGTCGCAGTTTCACAGCCGCACCGGTGTAGGGAAGAGCAAGGTCCAGTCTCTGGGCCAGACCATGCAGTTCCTCTTTGGGACCAAGGTCGACGCGATCCCTCACAAGCTCGTCGAGGACAACATCGACAAGCTCCTCAGTGGAGCCGACTTGGTCGTCGAATGTTTCGACAACGGAGCATCCAGGCGGCTCGTCCAGGGCTACGTCCGTGAACACAGCATCCCGTGCCTGCATGGGGCTGTCGACGCCGATGGATCCTTTGGCCGAGCCATCTGGGACGAGTCCTTCGTCATCGATGACGAGGACGGCGCCGGAGCTGCAACATGCGAGGACGGCGAGAACTTGCCGTTCATTGGGGTGGTGTCGGGCGTCGTCGCCCGTACCGCTCAGGTCTTTCTCACGGAAGGAAAGAAGCATGGGTTCTCAATCTCACCAAATGGTGTGATCAGGACTTGACTTCGATTCTGGCGTGAGTATCATCTCATCCTTGGGGATACCTGACTAAGTTCAGGGGGTCAGTTGAGCACCCCTCCTCACAAGCTCACATTCGGGGAATATTGGGCAATGGTTGCCCGCCTGATTCAAACTCAGGTGCAAATGCACTTCCTGGACTAGCGACTCGCCGACCCTTGGGTTGGCCGCACTGCGGTTCATACACGCTTTTTAGGTTCGAATCCTAAATTCCCCCCTGATTCTCTTTGGAAGGTCCCTCTGGTGAGGGGCTGATCGCACGGTTCAACTCCGTGGCCTTCCGCCATCTGTGTCCCGCAAGCAGGGTCTCACACGCATTGTATGCAGGTTCGAATCCTGCCTCCCGCTCTCTTATGCGGGAGTCGTCTAACTGGATAGGACGCTAGCTTTCCACGCTAGTTAAGCTACCAGGCCAGCTACTCGGACACAGATGAAACTTGCCGCTCGGCGGAGGCCCGGTGCCTCCTCTCGATCTGGGACTTCAGGGTTCGACTCCCTGGAGCGGCTCTGAAGGCGTTCCGCACAGATCGTGCTTACACGCAAAGTAGCTCATTCGGTAGAGCGCTGGTCTTGATAACCAGAGGTAACGGGCTTCGAATCCCGTCCTTGCATCCAATCAGCACCTCAACTCGAACGCCTTCAATCCTTTGGGTCGTCACAGGGGATCGGTTCCCCACCTCGCTGAAATCGAGGAGCTAACAAGCTCTCCAGGATCTCGCCTCGCCAACTCTTGGGTTGGCCGCTCAGACGATTCTTACACGCCTCCTGGTTCGACTCCAGGACGACCCGCGAAGCCTTGCTCAGGCTCAAAAGGAGCATGTGGCCGTTACAGGGGCTCGGTGCCCCACCCGCTTTCCAAAGCGGGAGCGAAAGCTCTCTCCAGGATCAGCACTCGTCACTCTTCGGGGTGACCGCAAAACACCGATTCTCACAAGCATGGGTTCGACTCCCAAACGGCCAGCTGAGTACCCCGCACCAACAAGTCACACACGCATCTCGAAAGAGAACTCCAGGTTCGAGTCCTGGTTGGGTCACTCTTACGGCCCAATGGCGGAATTGGTAGACGCACTTGTATTTGGCACAAGCACACGCTTTCCTGGCTTGGAACTCGGGTACTCAACTTTTCTGAGCGAACGTCGGCTCTGACCAGGCGTGACCCCTCGGAGAGACGAGGACATGCGGTCGTGGCGGAACGGTAGACGCACCAGCTTGAGGGGCTGGCGGGGGCAACCCCGTGGAGGTTCGATTCCTCTCGACCGCACTATCATCGGGCTGTAGCGCAGTGGTAGCGCACTTGTCTGGGGGACAAGGGGTCGCCAGTTCGATCCTGGCCAGCCCGACCGATGGCTTGTCGTACCCCTGGTTGGGGTTGAGAGCGCTCAGAGGGTTCAATTCCCAGACGAGACATCGAGGTCCAGGAGGGCTGGCCAGCTCCCCTGGGTTCACCTGCCAAGGTGGCGGAACGGTAGACGCCCTGGTTTCAGAAACCAGTGTCCTCTAAGGGGCGTGAGGGTTCGACTCCCTCTCTTGGCACTGCGGAGTGGAGCAGTCAGGTAGCTCGTCAGCCTCATAAGCTGAAGGTCGTTGGTTCAAATCCAACCTCTCGCAACAAGGCTCGGTCCCAGCCTATGGGACCACTTCGGGCTGTAGCTTAGTCTGGTAAAGCGCGTGCTTCGGGAGCACGAGAGCGGTGGTTCGAATCCACTCAGCCCGACCCAACCCGCAGGGTGACTCCCTCGCCGAGGACACTCTGAGCGGAAGCGGTGGCGGTCTTGGAGTCGGCGAACCGGCCTCCACCGCGGAACTGGCTACGCCAGAACCAGCCACACTGGTTCTCGTAGACCCAGACCTCGTTGCGTCCGATTTCGGCACCCTTGGTGCGGCCGACCTTTGCAGCGGTGTGATCCGAGGGGAGGGCGGTGTAGCGGCAAACTTTCATGTTTGCCATACGTCGCGGGCTCACTTGAAATGAACCTTGGAAGCGATAGTGATGGTGGTCATCACGCCCGACTGGAACTCGGGTCGGCCCGTAAGGGTCGGGGGTTCGACTCCTCTCGTTTCCGCACGAAAGTTCAGTCCTATTGAACATCCTTGGAAGATGAAGGCTCAGTGGTGGGCCGCCAGTCTCGAAAGCTGGTTGTCGTTTCGGCGGCAGGGGTTCGACTCCTCCTTCTTCCGCTGGTATGCTGCACCCATGTGCGGCTTGTGTCAGCTCCAACACGTCTTTGGGGATCCCCTTCAGGGGTCCAACCCCGTTGACGCAATCAAGGAGAGGGCCGTCAGGCTCAAGCGGATCATCCGCCTCCATGAGCGTTATGTCGAGAAGCACCAGTGCGAAGAAACGGCTGAGCGGCTGAAAGTCTTCCGAGCTGAGCAGTACGAGCTGTCGAGGAACCTGTAATGCCCAAGACCATCGGATTTGAGACCTGGGAAATCCTCAGCATCGGGCTGATCAACGTGACCCGGTGCGACACCTGTGAGGTCCTCATCCACTTCAATGGCCTACCTCCTCGCTTCTGTTCCAAGGGCCACGAGATCCGAACCAAGCCGGTAACGCCGGCAGGAGGATTTCATGGCACACCACAAGCGGAAGAAGCGTAAGAACGCACGTTCAGGCTGCCTCATGTGCAAGGGGCACAAGGCCAACGGGGTGAAGGGCACCTTGGGGGCACAGACGAAGCAAGAGTACCTCGCCCGCATCTCCGAGAAGGAACAGCGGCGGGTAGCACAACAAGACTAGTTCCAGGCCCCTCTACGGGGCCGCTTGGAAGATGACCTCGGGATGGCCCGAGACCTGGTTGCTAACCAGTGGGCACCTGCAAGGGTGTGGGGTTCGAGTCCTCCGTCTTCCGCCAGTGCTCCCCATCGGATCCAGTGCCTGGATCCCGGCGTTAGGCGTCGTCGCTGAGAGGCGTCTCACCGCAAAAAGGTGAAGCTCGACGAGAGAAGGAACACTGGTTTGGTGGCGTTAGACCTACCTGGTGAAGGCAGTCGGCTGTGAACCGACTAAGGCGGGTTCGATTCCCGTACGTCACCCCAAACCTTTCTATGAGCAGGCTAGGGCATGAAACCCTCTCCTCAGCTTCAACGGGCACGGGAGAAGCTCCACCGGGCCAAGTATGGTCGATGGTGGTGGTGGTTCTACTTCCGGCTGAACACGCGGGTCCCCTGGATCCTTGTGGCTGTCCTGTCCGCCCTGTCCACTCTACTCATCCTCAAGTCCCTGTAGCCCAATGGATAAGGCGACGACCTCCTAAGTCGTAGATTGTGGGTTCAACTCCCGCCGGGGACGCTAACTGGTGTATGGTTTCTCAGGTGAGTCTGCTTGCGTACCACCTCATCGCAGACAAGCCCCGATGGTCCGGCGAACTACGGTTGGACTACACGGCCGCTCAGGTGTGGCTCGACGATCTCGCTCTGGCACGCCGTCGACTGGGCTGGCGGATCCTATCCGCTGACTCCCCGATGCTTCGGTGCTGGGGCTACATCGCTTGTCGAGACCGCTCCGAGGAGCCTGAGACGTGGGCCTCTTTCCTGTTGCCCACTCGCTTCCAGTACGACCTCCCGCCGATAGCCCAGGATGCTTTCAAGACCGCTGCGGGCCGCCAACGATTCGTTGCGACCCTCATGTCGTTGCCCAAGGACCGCTACACAGAGCCCATGAGCCGCTGGGAGCGCCTCAGAGAGCCCCTAGACATCGAGGACGAGGATGAGTGACCTGGACTGGCTCCGAGAGCTACAAGAGCGTCTGTGGCCTCCTGAGCAGGCAGCAAAGGGCAGGGCTGGCAACGTCCAGATCAAGCTGGAGGCCAAGAGGGAGCTGAGCAAGGATGAGTGGCAGCGAGTCTGCAAGGCCATCGTCGAGAACAAGCTGGTCGTCGAGATGATTGGTACCAACATGTTCGGCGGGGTCGGCATCCGGCTCTTCGAGCACCCGCCCTGCTTCGGCGTCGATGAGGCAGAGCTGATTCTGACCATCACGCAGGAGCATCTGCCAGGGCCCTCCCGGTACGATCACCTCCGAGGTGAGGTCGCCGAGCCGGAGAAACACGTTCCCGGGAGCTGCTTGCGGCGAGCCTGGGAGACCTTCTCCGAGTTCAGTCACACTGAACAGAACAAGAGGTGGCTCAAGCAGTACGGTCTTCGGGAGTCTCGGGGAGCCGAGAGCTACGACTACTGACGCCGATTCTTCTTGTTGGCCAGCAAGGACATGCGAAAGATTGCCTCTCCCCAGGACCTCCAAGCAGAGCTACAGCGTCTCCTGGCCTACAGCCAGACGGAGCAGCCGAGTCGAGAGAAGATCGCCTCGGAGTTGAGGGGCTTGGCGGCCCGGGTAGCAAAGCAGGGTCCCAAGCGCCCGGCGGAGTACCAAAAGCGACCTGGTGAGTCTGATGCGGATCGCAAGAAGCGGATCAAGGAGATCCCACAGAGTAAGCGTCGGAAGGACCTCGATGCCTATTGGAAGCTCTGGTACGCACACGCTGACTACGATGACGGAGACGAGAACATGGTCGAAAGGGACCGTGATTTCGAAGAGAAGCAGTTCGGGCTGGCGTGAGTTACGAGGCCCCTGAGGACTGTCCCTGATCTCGGTTGCTGAGGTGGTCTTCCAGATGGTCCCGAAGGTTGTTGAATCTCGTCCAGTTACCTGTCCACATCGCGTAGGGCAGCTCGTCCCTGAGGCCCTTCCAAAGGCCTCTTCCCACGTCGCAGAGGATGTGGATGCTACGCCGACAACCACAGGGTAATGCCCCTGGCACGCTTTCCTGCACACCTGAGCGGGTTCGGCGCCTCACACTTTAGCGGGCTGACAAGAAGAAGTTCTTGGGGGTCCCACACACGGTCCCGTCGTCTAGCGGTTAGGACACTGGCCTCTCACGCCAGGAACAGGGGTTCAAGTCCCCTCGGGATCACCGGGCCATCTTGTCCCTCTCTTCGCCAGGGACGCTTGGTCTTTCAAGAGAGCGGCGAGGTTTTGGAACGGGTTGCCGGTCCCGCGCCTGAAGCCGGCACTTGGGGTATTGGAGGAGTCTGGCCGTCCTCGCTTCCCTGTCACGGAAGAAATCACGGGTTCAAATCCCGTATACCCCGCTAGCCCCTGGAGTCGGAACGCTTCTGACGGGGTCAACAGGAGAAGAAGAGAAGTAGGGTTGGCAGCCCAAGGAAATTGTCATGAATAGCAAGATGCACGTGAACGTTGGGACCATTGGCCACGTCGACCACGGCAAGACCACTCTGACCGCAGCCGTCCTGGCTGTGCAAGCTCACAGCGGGCTCGCCAAGGTCAAGAGCTACGCCGACATCGCCAAGGGCGGAACGGTCAGAGACGCCAACAAGACGGTGACCATCGCGGTCTCTCACGTCGAGTACGAGTCTGCCAACCGGCACTACGCTCACATCGACTGCCCAGGGCACGCCGACTACATCAAGAACATGATCACGGGTGCGGCCCAGATGGATGGCGCCGTCCTCTTGGTCGATGGCAGCCAAGGCCCGCAGCACCAGACGAAGGAGCACATCCTGCTCGCTCGTCAGGTCGGAGTCGACAAGATCGTCGTGTTCATCAACAAGGTCGACATCAGTGACGCAGAGTTGCTGGAGTTGGTCGAGATGGAAGTCGCCGAAGCTCTGGAGGCTCAGGGCTACACAGACTCACCGGTCATCAAGGGATCGGCTCTCAAGGCTCTGCGGGACCCCGCCAAGGAGGGAGCTTGCATCCAGGAGTTGGTCGCCGCCTTGGACAAGCACTTCCCAGACCCGAAGCGGGACTTCGAGGCCCCGTTCATGCTCCCCATCGAGGGCGTTCACACCATCCCTGGTCGTGGCACCGTTGTGACGGGTCGCATCGAGCGGGGTGTTCTTCCAGTCGGAGCCAAGGTCGAGATCATCGGCCTGACCGACGAAGACTCCAAGCCCCGTGAGGTCGTCGTCACTGGCATTCAGATGTTCCACAAGGACCAGCCTGAGGCCAGGGCCGGCGAGAACTGCGGCTTGCTTCTCCGTGGCGTAGGTCGTGACGAGGTTGTCCGCGGCCAGGTGCTCATTGCTCCTGGATCGGTCAAGAGTCACACCAAGGCCAAGGTCGAGCTGTACGTCCTCTCCAAGGATGACGGCGGTCGACACACACCCATCTTCCCCGGCTACCGTCCCCAGTTCTTCTTCGGAACGACGGATGTGACCGGGACCGTCGCCGATCTCGGTGCCTTGAAGATGATCACCCCTGGGGACCACGCTGAAGTGGGCCTCGAACTCTCGAAGCCGGTTGGGATGGAGCCCGGAATGCGGTTCGCTGTCCGTGAGGGTAGCAAGACCGTCGGAGCAGGCGTCATCCTCAGCGTCGAGTAAACAAACGGCGAGGGATCCTTTGCGAGAAGGACCCCTCGCACATGCCCGCGTAAGCATCTGGTTGAGGCTGCTTGATTGTCAATCAAGTGAGGCCGGTTCGATTCCGGTCGTGGGCGCTGTGGCCGTAGCTCAACGGTTAGAGCGCTGGATTGTGGCTCCAGATATGAGGGTTCAATTCCCTTCGGTCACCCCACAACGTGGCAGGCTCGACAGCGGGCCTCGTAGTCGCTGGCCCCTCCAACCCGCACTTGGTTGACATCGTTGGTGTGGTCGAACCTCTGGGTCCGGCTGGCATCGGCTCCGCACTTGTTGCAGACGGCGTGGACCTTGGTGACCTGCTCAGCGATGGCCATCAGGCTCGGCATGGGACCGAAGGGTAGGCCCTGGAAGTCCTGGTCCAGTCCGGCGACGATGACACGCTTGCCTTGGTCGGCGAGCCGGTTGACGATGCCCACCACATCATCGTGGAAGAACTGGGCTTCGTCGAGGGCCACAATCTGGGTGTCGGTCTCGATCAAAGCGGCGAGGCTGGCGGTGCCCTCCAGTGGGGTGGCCTCGATGGTGATGTCGCCGTGGCTGACGATTTTCGTCGGGCTGTAGCGGTCGTCGATCTTGGGCTTGAAAGCCTGAACCTTTTGGTGGGCGAACAGCGCCCTGCGTACCCGCCTGATTAGTTCCTCGGTTTTGCCCGAGAACATCGATCCCGTGATGACTTCGATTCTTCCAGCGTTCATGCGAAAGGTTCTACACCAACAGCTGATGTAGGTTCACCCCAAAGATACTTGTGCTCCTCCTAAGGCATGTTGTGGTGGGGTTTTCTGCTGCTCATGTTGGTGGTCGGAGGTGAGACCCCCACCCCCTTGCATGAGCCCAACGGTCCGTGTCATCGCGAGGACGACAATGTGTGTCGGCATCACTGTCATCACCAGTTCTGTCTCTGTGGCAAGGGCTGCAACTATCGCTGTAAGTTCGACAAGGACGAACACTGCGGTGACCGCTGCATCATGGGTTGCTTCGCTCAGCATGCTCGCTGTGTGAACCGTTGCCAGGAGGATGATTCATGAGCCGCCGCAAGCCTTGGCACACCCTTGAAGGAACAACCGCTCGCTGCCAACACTGTGGGGCTGTTTCCATCTGGGTTCCTGGGGTCGAAACACAGAGCAACGTCATCGGGTCCCCACGCCGTGAACTCGGGTTCTGGAAGTGGTGGCGACGATTCAAGCAACACCACGCTCACCCAGAGGCGGACCTCAACGGGCCGTGGTTCAAATAGGTCGGAGTGTAGGACACAACAGAGCCTCCAAAACTCTGGAAGACGGGTTCGATTCCCTCCCGGCCTGCTAGCTCGTGTAGCTACTTGCTTCGGCATTCAAAACTGCACGAGCTTTCGGTCCACAACGCTCTGGGTGAGCTGTGATTTCTGATAAGGATTGCGGCGGGGTTCGATTCCCCGGTGGACCACCATGGGACAGTAGCTCAGCTGGTTAGAGCGCATGCCTGATAAGCATGAGGTCGGCGGTTCAAATCCTCTTTGTCCCACACTTTCGTGCACACGAAATGTTTCTTGCACATGAAAGCCAGGGGTCTGTAGCTCAGCTGGGAGAGCGCTTCCTTCGCAAGGAAGAGGTAGTCGGTTCGAGTCCGATCAGATCCACCACGGGGTAGTAGAGCTGGTGCTCACTTGTGGCGTAATTCAGAGGTTCCGTTCGGGGTCGCTACTCGAACGATGCTCTGAGTGACGGTACGAGACGTTTGCGGGTTCGAGTCCCGTCTACTCCACCGCGAGTCTCGTATGCCCCCTTGTCCGGTGAGGGGGTGGGCGCCCCAAATCCGGCGGGGTGGTTCGACTCCAGACGAGATTCGCTTTCGGGCTTGTAGCTCAACTGGCAGAGCACCTGGTTTGCAACCAGGGGGTTAGGGGTTCGAGTCCCCTCTTGTCCACAGCCGGTGTAGGAGAAACTCATGCTGAAGGTGATAGGCGAGACGAACGACGGCAAGCTCGTCGTCGAGGGAACCTATCGTCTGTACGAGACGCACGGGCTCCCCTTCACGGTCATCTTTGAGGTCCTCAGCAAGCGGGGCGCTGTACCCTGCTGGCTCAGCTACCTTCGTGAGGCTGTTGCGGCTGGGGTACAAGCTGACCGGGCCATCGGCAAGGTCGGCGACGCCCTCTCAGATGTCTGGGGTCCTGAGTTCCGCGAGGTTGTCTTGCGGGGCATGGAGCTGGCGGTCCAGCTGGATCTCGTCACCGCGACAGCTACGGAGCGTCGGAGGCGCCTCCTCGAATACTCCAAAGCGCTCAACCTCACGACGCCTCTGGAAGCGGCTGACGATCACGGAGGCAACCAAGGCGACGAGCCCTCCCAGGATGACAGCGTTGGCGGCCAGTAGCGGTGTCATGCCGTGATGCAGCAGCCGGCCACCCCAGTGGGCGAGGTCGGGAAGCTTCTCCCAGTTCGGCGTCATCGACAGGCTCATCTCCGTTTGGAGGTGAGGGTGGAGCACCAAGTCCACTCCAGCGTAGGCCAGAACCCCCAGGGTTCCGCCGAGCCAAAAGAGGAAAAAGGTTCGACCCCGCACAATCTAGGGGGTTCACAAATGGTTTTTGGGGACATACATTGTCCCCCATTCGGGGATGTAGCTCAGTTGGGAGAGCGTCTGACTGGCAGTCAGAAGGTCAGGGGTTCGAACCCCCTCTTCTCCACCATCACATCCGCTGGAGGTAATCCAAGGCCTTGTTGTTGAAGGTCTTGAGGTCCTCAGTGGCTTGCTCACGGCCGTGGTTGACGGGGTTGGTGTGAACCCACTTCTCGAAGAGTCGCTGGCCCTCCAGGGCGAGCACGAGGGCCTCATCAGAATCGATGAGGTTGAGGCGGTTGATGAGGTCCAGCACGATGGTCTCGATGAACGAGTAGGTGTTGGAGATGTTCCGCATGCGTGCCCGGAAGGCGCACCACATGTGGTACTGCTCGGTGGATTGGAGGCCGTTGTTACACCAAGGGCAGCCGTGACCATCGCAGGGTTCACAGACCCGAAGCGTGGCCGGAGCTGGCGGCGGTGCCTCTGGCGGTTTCGTCGTCGGGAGGGTGTCCCGATGTTCGGAGTCCGGCGAAACCTCAGTGAGGTCAGGGAACTTCGCCGAAGGCAAAGTATCTGACTTTGGGGCTGGGTCGGTCATGTCTACCCAGTAAGGGTATCAGGTGATTTAGGGGTCGGCCATTTGGCTCCCCTGTAAGTATTGCCGCTGTAGCTCAATTGGTAGAGCACGTCCTTGGTAAGGACGGGGTAGTCGGTTCGATCCCGACCAGTGGCTCAAATCCCAATAATCTCTTGGTGATCCCAAGAAGAGGCTTGTCATGACACACCAGATTTTTCCAGTACCCGTCTATCCCATCGGGGAGTTCTTGGACGGCAGTCGGCTCTGCGCTTCGATCGAGAAAGGTCGAGCAGTCGACTGGTTCCCCGCACACCGGGACTTCGATCTCGACGACATCGAGGTGCCGATCGCCCTCGACTCGTCCGACTTCCTCAGCGAGGAGCACATCGACGACGCAGCCCCCACACTCAAGGACCGTGAGGTCTTAGCTCTGTTGGGCTACCATCAGATGGACCTTGATTGGGAGAACTGATGAACGCTGGCGTAGCTCAACTGGCAGAGCACCTGTTTTGTAAGCAGGGGGTTGGGGGTTCGATTCCCTTCGTCAGCTCCGGGGGCGCCAACCGCCCCCGCCCCAGGCCGTTTCGTTTGGGGACGCAACCTGGTGTTGATATAGCGTCAAGTGTTGGACTTGAGGCTCAGGGTCGGGGGCACGGGAAGTAGAAGCGAGAGACCTTCTCCGTTGCGAGGTCGTCGCGACCAGTCTCCCTTGACCTCGCTCGGCCCATGTCCCCGGCCCCCGGCCGGTCAATTTTGCGGGTGTCGCCCAACGGTAGGGCATCAGCCTTCCAAGCTGCCGGCGAAAGCCATGCGGGTTCGATTCCCGTCACCCGCTCCGGGTTGGTACTCAGGGTGCCACCCTGATGGTCGGGGTTCTATTCCCCGTGTCTGCTCCAGTCGGTGTAGGATCGTCCTGTTGATGAATTTGCAGGACACCTCACCAAGCCGGGATGAGGCCCGGCTCTCGCGGAACTAGCTCAGTTGGTAGAGCGTCTGCTTCCCAAGCAGAAGGTGGCGGGTTCGAGACCCGTGTTCCGCTCCGAAGGACCCAGGCGAAAGCCGGCATTCCTTCGCTGTCGACCCCCTCCATGGGAGGATCCGAATCGATAGGCCCCTCTCGATCGCTTGTGAGCTAACGGTAAGCTACCTGGTTTAGACCCGGGAAGATGTGGGTTCGACTCCCACCGAGCATTGAAATTGTCGAGAGGGGATTTTGCGGATGTAGCTCATTTGGTAGAGCGCAACCTTGCCAAGGTTGAGGTAGAGGGTTCGAGCCCCTTCATCCGCTCAGATCAGACACGCATGAGGCGTCGTCGATTTCGTTCAGTTCGCTCGACAGCGAGAAGGACCCGACGGAAGATGGCGGTGGTGTTCGTGAAGTCCTTGAGGATGACATCCTCGGCACCGGTCTTGACCAACTCTTGGGCGAGCTTGAGGTTGGCGTTGTGGGTCACGATCACGATCGGGATCTGCGGGTAGGACGTGTAGATCCTCAGGAAGGTGTCGAGGCCCGCGGAATCGGGAAGCTGAAGGTCGAGGATCACGCACTCCACATCACCTCGCTCCAGGAAGTCGTGAGCGTCCTTGAGCGTCGATGCCTCCCGGAACCGGGCCTCAGCCTGGAAGTGCTCTTGGAGGGCGAACACGAGCAGCTCACGGTCCGTGGAGTTGTCTTCTACGATGAGGATGTTCACAGAGCACCCCGGATCTCTTCGACACTGACGGATCCGTCGGGACCTTCGATGGTACCGTTCTCGACAGGCCAGCTCTTCTGGAGGGCCAGCCTGTCGATCTCACGGTTCCGTACGATGGCGTCAGCGATGTCCTCAGCCGCGGCACGGCCCACCCCGGTCTTTTCGCGGATGAGCTTCATCAGCCGCTCGACCTTGGAACGCTTCTTTTCCTTCTGTTTGAACCTGAAGGCCACCATGCAGCGGGTGATGACCCTCTCGGCAGTGCTGCTGTCGGACATCACCTACAGGGCCCATCGATACATTCTGGCGACGTACCCAAGTGGTTAAGGGGATGGTCTGCAAAACCATTATTCGTGGGTTCGACTCCCACCGTCGCCTCTGGCCCTGTGGTCTAACGGATAAGGCGTCGGGCTTCTAACCCGTTCAATGGGGGTTCAAATCCTCCCAGGGCCGCCAAAAGAAAGAGCGGAAGCGGCTCCTAGGGGGACACACCCCGCGTCCTCGATGGAGGGCGAGCCGCTTCCGTCACCCAAGATACCACACACGTCCCCATCGTCTAGCTCGGCCCAGGATCTCTGGTTCTCAACCAGAAGACGCCGGTTCAAATCCGGCTGGGGACACAACATGGCCGCATAGCTCAATGGATAGAGCACCTGCCTTCGAAGCAGGGGGTTGGGAGTTCGAGTCTCTCTGCGGCTGCCATCTGCCCGTGGCCAAATGGATAAGGCACCTGGCTACGAACCAGGAGATTGCAAGTTCGAGTCTTGCCGGGCAGGCCGGCGGCACCCTCTTCACCAGAACTGGCAGTGGGGGTGTCGCTCTCTTTTCTCCCTGTAGCTCAGCGGACAGAGCACTCGCCTCCGAAGCGAGGGGTCGCTGGTTCGATCCCAGCCAGGGAGGCTCAGCCTTTGTCGATCAGCGCCTTGAGCTGGCCGCCTGAGAACAGGGCCCACGCACCGGTCCTGACGTTCTCTCGGACCTCGATATCGTCGAACATGGCCTCAGCGGTCTTGAGGGCTTGGATCCTCGACGGGCTCTTCGCCAAGATAGCCCCGTCCGGCTTTCGAAGCCGGTACTTGAAAGAGGATTGTCGCGTCTCTCGTTGCGGAGGTTCGGGTTGGAGCGCCTCTGGTGTTCCGTTGCCTTCAGTCATCACTTCTTCTTTGAGGGGGGTACCAAGGAGGATGGGGGTAGAGACACGTAGGATCGCGGCAGGGTAGCAGTCTTGAACCAGAACTCGCTCATCTTCTTGACGACCTCAGCGAGCTTGTCGAATCCAAGGGGTTTTCGGACGTAAGCGTTGCAGAAGTTTGCGTAGCATCGGGCCACGTCGTCCTGCGACTGCGAGTTCGTCAGGATGATGACTGGCACGACACGGAGTTTCGGATCGCGACGCATGGTCTTGAGCACCTCTACACCGCTGACCTTCGGAAGGTTCAGATCGAGCAGCACGAGGTGTGGACGATCTTGCCGTGACTGAAGAATGTTCAAAGCCTCTTGGCCGTCGTGGGCGTACTCCAAGCGGTGAGCGAGGGCGGAATCTATCAGAGCCTCGGTGATCAACTCCGCGTCAACCAGGCTGTCTTCGACAAGCAGGATGTCGACCTCTCCGAGATGCATAAAGGGCTCCGTTCTTTAGGTTCCTGCCTTAGGCAGTGTAAAGAAGAAAGTGGACCCTTTATTTGGCTCGGACTCTGGCCAAATACGCCCTCCGTACTTGTCGATGATCTTTTTCACGATGGCGAGCCCAATGCCCGTACCAGGATACTGGTCCACCGTGTAGAGACGCTGGAAAACCCCAAAGATGCGATCTGCGTGACGCATGTCGAAGCCGATGCCGTTGTCACTCACGGAGATCAGCCACTCGTTACTGTCGCCGTGAGGCTCAGCCTTCACCCGGATGATAGGTGTTCTGTCGTCGTGCTGGTACTTGATCGAGTTGCTGAAGATGTTCTGGAAGACCTGGGCGATCTCACTCTGGCTGCCCTGGATCTTAGGTAGGGCTCCGACGACCTCGATCGTTGCTCCTGACTCGCGGATGCTTCCGGCCGTGGCCCGACGAGCTTCTTCAACGGCGGCTCCTAGGGCGAAGATACCGTTGGGCTTGCCTCGGCCAGCTCGGGAGAGTTGGAGGAGGTCATCGATCTTGGCCTCCATCCGCTTGCAGCCTTTCAAGACCTCTTCCAGGAAGTGCTGGCCCTGGTCATCGAGCTGGTCGCCGTAGCGGCGGTTCAAGAGGGTGGCGAAGCCTGCCACTCCGATGAGGGGCTCGCGAAGGTCGTGGGAGGCCACGTAGACGAACTGCTCCAGCGACTCGTTCACAGCTTCGAGAGTCGCGTTGGCCCGCTCTTGGATTTGCTGTTGGGTGACGTGGTCAGTGATGTTGCTGACGACCGCGACGACTGTGCCTCGGTCCGTGGCCCCAACATGGGCTTCAAAAAACTCGACGCGGTTTTGCTTGTCAGGTAGCGAGTACCTGATGACTTGTGGGTCGCGAGATTCCAGAGCCCTTGAGACGGCGGCCATGCTCAGGTCGGCGACCGACTTGGGCAAGAGGTCATGGATGAGGCTGCCGACGATCGAGCTGGGAGCTGCGTGAGGCTGGTGGGGGTCTGCGTGGTAGAACAGATAGCGTCCGTCACTGTCCAGCTCAAACACCATGTGTGGGATGGCAGCTAGCACTGCCATCAGCTTCTGGCGTTCGGCGTGCTGATCAGTGATGTCGCGAGCGACGGCGTAGATAACGCCTCCAGGAACGGACTTCCCGTTCCACTGAAGGGTCTTGTAGGAGTTGTCCTTGCAGCGGACCCGACAGGTGAAGTTGAGGGAGTCGTGGCCGTCCAAGAACTTCTCGTTGAGGTGTTGGGTAGCGGGGAGGTCGTCTTGGTGGATGAGGCTGAAGTAACTCGGCATCGCTAGTAGCTCAGCCTGGGACCAACCCAAGGTAACGGACCACGCAGGGTTGCAGTTGACTAGTTTGCCAGCTGTGTCGGCCACGCAGAGCATGTCCAAAGACATCTCGAACAGTCGGTCAAGCCCCGCACTCCGTTGAAAGTGGTCGCACTGTGAGCAGTCCTCTTCGTTTTGGGTCACTTGGCTTTTTTCTCGGTGGAGGTGTCTGCTGGCTTGTGGATGGTTTCGTAGTACCCGATGACGGCGGCTGAGATAGACCCTACGAGAGCGAGTATGCCGAGAAGGACCTTCGTCCGGTTGGTGAGGCGTGTGGTGGTGACCTGAAGGGCTGCTCGCTGCTGAGTGGTCTCGACCTCATTCACGTTGTTCTTGACGGACTGAAGGCCCATCTCAATGCCCCCCATCCGATGCTCAAACAGATCCATCTGCGACCTCATCGAGGGTCGGTTGGAATGCCCTCGAAGTAGCTCCTTGTCGAGGTTTTCGACTACCCGAGCGACGTGCTCCTGTTGGGCTACTTGCCGGGCGAGCTGGGCTGAGACGCCGGCTAGCTCGGTGAACACCTTGCGGCTGACCTCGGTGATGGCCTCTGTGGCCCCCATGCTGGCCGCCTGCATGTTTGGGATGCTGTTGGACCGCCGGGCAATGATCATCTCTGCTTGGGCCTTCTCAAGCTTGCGGACGGCCACCACGTTGTCAGCGGAGCAGCGGATGGTCCGTGAGTGCTTCTCGATGGCGAAGAGGATTCGGCGGAACAGTTCTTCCTCTTCGGTGAAGTTTTTGATGATGTAGTCGGCAGCGCCGGCCTGGATCATGTCGATGGCGAGCTGCCGGTCCTTGTTGTGCGTCATCACGATGATGGGCACGTGGGGGTAGCGTTCGTACAGCCGCATGAACGTCGCCTTGCCAGCGGAGTCTGGGAGTTGGAGATCGAGGATGACGCAGTCGACTGTTCCTTGTTCGAGCGTGAGGATGGCGTCGGCGAGATTCGCAGCCTCGCTGAACCGTGCCTCGTTGGCGAATCGTGCCTCCAGCAAATACCGGAGAAGCTCGCGGTCCGTCGAGCTGTCCTCGACGATCAAGATTTTCATGGGGTACTTCGACACAGGTTGTTGCCTCGCCCCCAAGCGAGTCAAAAAGTGCTTCCGTAGTATCCTGGCAAATTTCGCGGTGTTCCAAGGTGGGACGAGTCTCTCATAAGGACTTCGGCTGAGGATCGTGTCCTCTCACCGCGACCATGATGGGGTGTCGTACAACGGCAGTACCTGGGTCTTTGAAGCCCATGATGGAGGTTCGATCCCTCCCGCCCCAGCCACATGCCAGTCGAGTCGTCTGGAGACGACCCCTTCTTCACATGGAGGCTCAGCTGAGTTCGATTCTCAGGACTGGTACCGGTGTATGTTCTTGTGACGCACCTTGGTGGTCATGGGCGGGTGGCGTAATTGGTAGCCGCGCCGGATTTAGGATCCGGTGTCCTTTGTGACGTGGGGGTTCGAGTCCCTTCCCGCCTACAACATCATGACCGATCACAAGCTCAAGACCTGGCCGGATCCGTTCCACGCGATGTGGGAAGGGTTGAAGACCTTCGAACTACGCAAGGATGATCGGGGCTTCCAGGTAGGTGACACCCTGCTCCTTCAGGAGTGGGACAGCTCGATTCGTCGGCCCTACACTGGGGCATGGATCCGAGCCACAGTGATTTTCATTCTCCAGTCAGGACCCTTTCCTGGTCTGGAGAGCGGCCACGTCATCATGTCGATTCTCATCACGGGGAAAGGCAGGGCGATGTGCTGCAAGTGAGGGAGCTTAGCTCAGTGGTAGAGCGCCGGCCTTACAAGCCGTTGGTCGCCAGTTCGACCCTGGCAGCTCCCACCTCATGGCCCCTTGGCTGGAATGGTAGACGCGGCTGGCTTAAAACCGGCTGTCCTTCGGGGCGTGCAGGTTCGACTCCTGTAGGGGCTACTCGGCGGTGTAGGTAGGGATATGGCACAGTACCAGAAGATCGTCAGCCGCTCCGAGCGACAAGAGGATGATAAGCAAACGCCAGCTCGCAGCAAGAGCCGCACTTGGAGCTGGCGAGCTGGCACCAAGGTCACGACCGTGACGCTCGCCTGCGGACACACCAAGGAGTACCGCGGGTTCGACGGCGGACCCAAGTTTCACGCCCTCTGCAAGGAGTGCCTGACGGGACTCTAGCTCAATTGGTCAGAGCACCCGTCTCATAAACGGGCTTGTTGCGGGTTCGAACCCCGCGGGTCCCACCAAGATTTTGCCCAGGTGGCTGGAATGGTAGACGCGGTGGATTCAAAATCCATTGTCCTTCGGGGCGTGAGGGTTCGACTCCCTCCCTGGGTACTGAATTTGTAGGCAGCGAGGATACATGGGAACGACGATCCAGTGCTTCTTCATGGAACCCACCGACGAGGCTGAGGGTTTCCTTCGCAGGTTTGTCTTCAGCACCGTGGCCAAGACGTGCTCCCGGAAGTTTGGATACCACAACGCCTCCCTCTCGATCGGGCAGATGCCCTGGGGAGGCAAGGACCTCCTCGGCTACCAGGTAGAGGACTTGCCGCACGACGACCCACGCTGGCCGACGACCTGCCCCTGTGGATACGTCTTCCAGGAGGAGGACCAGTGGCAGTTCAACATCCGCCGTCTTCATCGACGAACAGACACCGGCGAACTGATGACTCTCGGGGAGGCTCCTCCAGGAGCGATGTGGCACGCCGACTGGTATCCGACGACTGTCGGCCCAGACGGTCACAACCTGGTGGTAAAGACGCCGGCCGGCGACTGGCTCATCGACGCTCCCAGCAGCTCGGGTGGGCACTGGACCCGGACGGGGACGCCTCCCCTGGTGACCGCGAGCCCCAGCATCGTCATTGGTGATGCTAATCACGGGTTCCATGGCTGGTTGAGGGACGGGAGACTCATCGAGTGCTAGACTGTAGCTGTCCCCTCGAAGCGGCAACGAAGCCGCTGAAAGGCAGACATCATGGAAAGAGCGTTTGAAATAGGTTGTGAGATTGTGTTTTTCGACGAATTGAGGCGATCACGCAAGGCACTCGTCACTGAGTGGTTCCACGGAGGACCAGTTGGACAGACGGTTGCTGAGATGGTGCAAGAGGCCAAGGAACGAGGAGTCACCTCCGAGATCCTCATGCCTTGCTGCAACATCGTGTTCGTTTCGACCGACGAAGCCAAGCACGACACTTACGGCCGACAGATCGAACGACACACCTCCGTTTCACACGGTCGCAGTCAAGGACCCAAACCATTCCTCGGGATGTGTTGGGCATGGCCGGATGAAGAGGAGGAAGCCACGGCGCTAGCCGCCAAGGCTCTCTAACCACCCGACTGTCAGGCTGGAACCGATGAGGGACCAGAAGACTGTTGTTTCGATGTCGCTTCGAGGGGACGTTTCGGTGTATACAAAGTGCAGAGTCAGCCGGCCCTTCGGGGTCTAAACGTGGCTGACTCTTCTGGGGTCGATCGGTTTCGACATGGCAAGGAAGGAACTGCTGATCGTGCAAGCGGCGCTCATCCCGCTTCATCAAATGAGCCGTTTTATCTGCGAACGACAACGCATCCGCTTTCGCCCTCGCGGCGTAAGCTACTGACCGAGTGAGGAGCCTGAGTAGCTTGGTCAGTATCAACCCCCACACGGGCTGGTCCAGTGGCGGACTGACGCTGACGACCTGGACGAGATTTAGCGGTGGCTGGCAGCGTGGGAAGACACGCCTGACGGTGCGGAAAGACGCACAACCTTGTCGGTAGGGTAAACCGACTACGCACGTGAGCGAGGCTGTTTTGGAGAGGTCGTGGACCTGGGTTCGATTCCCAGCGACTCCACTAAGGATTTCGGGCTCGCTTCGGCGGGCCCGAATTTTTCGAACCCTAGGTGTCAGATCCCAGGGTACCCTAGCGTCATAGGGGCATGAAGATGAACATCGCTCTTTCGGACATCGTCACTGCCTTCAGCGCCTTCACCATCGGTTCCAAGGTTACCGATGAGCAGGGTTTCTTGCAGGCGGCTTATGCGGCCATCGAGACCTACGACTTCGAGAGCCAACGGATCCCTGGCCAAGGGTTTCTTGTGGTTCCTGAAGCTCTGCCCTTCGTCTCGGCGGGGGACGGCCCTCGAACGGCTGACCCTGCTGATTACGTTCCCGCCCTGCATCGAGGGGAGGTTGGCCTCTACCTCAAGCGGGAGCGAGCTGGCGAACCCAAGTTCTGCGCTTTGGTCGTCTACACCCTGGCTGCCTATCTGGCAGACCCAGAGGTAGACGCCAAAGAAGCGGCTCGGCTCCAAGCCGCGCCCGTCACCCATGTTCTCGTGGCTGTCATCGCAACGAGCGGCCCCGAGGCGCCCTTGACCCCAGGAAGGTTTGTAGCCAACCTGGCAGGGGGTAACCGGGAGGCCCTGGCATGGACCGCGGATGAGATCCGCGAGAAGGCTGCGGCAACCCACAAGTTCTGGACCGAGTACGCCGTGGTGGCGGGCTAGGCCCATCAAACCCCAAACCCCTCATTGTTACAGGCGTAGGAGGCGTCGAGGGAGCATCATGAACTCAAGAAGGTAGGTTCCAATGTACCGCACGCTGATCGTAAACAAGGAAGCATACATGCCCCACGAAACCGTCGACTGGAAGGAAGCAGTGACTCGGATGTTCTCCGGGAAGCTGGAGGTCCTGGTCCAGTACGACGAGGTGTTGACCGTTATCGGCCGCAACCACCTGGCCACGTTTCCAGCTCTGAAGCTGGCGCTCCGTCAGGTGATCGGTACCGATGCCGACAGCATCACCATCAAGGTGCCGGCCGTCGCTGTTCTGCGGCGTAAGGTCCGCCGGATGAAGACGGGCGTGAAGTTCTCCAAGGTCAACGTTGCGGCTCGGGACGGCTTCAAGTGCCAGTACTGCGGCATCAGACTCCCTCTGTCAAAGCTGAACTACGACCACGTTGTGCCCAAGGCACAGTGGCTGAAGCGGGCCAGTCCGACGACCTGGACCAACATCGTGATGAGCTGCTACCCCTGCAACAGCTTCAAAGCTGACCGGACCCCGGAGCAGGCAGGGATGAGGCTCCTCAAGGTGCCCGTGAAGCCCAGGGAGCTGCCCATGACGGGGCCGTTCATCGTCCACGCGGAAGCACCCGTCGAGTGGCAGCCGTTCATCTCGGCTGCCTGATCTGAATCGCGACACTTTTCACGACAAAGTGTCGCGATCCCCCAACCTGCTGAGGCCTTGGTGTCATCTCGACGCTGAGGCCTCGGTGTATGTGGGGGTGTATGAACCTCAAGCAGCTTGTCCAAGTTCTTCACCAGTACGATGCCCAGCTGGAGCAACGGAGCATCGAGGCTCAACGACATCAGGGTGTGAACTCACCTTTCGCTGACGCCACCGGCATGCTCCAGCACGCTCGCTGGATGTGCCAGGAGACCCTCAAGTTCCTGCCCAAGGAGAATGAAGGGATGTCCACTGAGGACCGGCAGAAGATCACGGAGAAAGCCATGCGGTGGCTTGGGTTCATCCAGGGCGTGCTCTGGTCGACCTCGACCCGCTCCATCGACGAGATGCGAGCGGACAACACCGCCTAGGGCTTCTCTTTGCAGGCTCCAGCCAGCCGGTTGTGTCGGAAGAGGCTCAACCAGCGTTGGTGGACCGCCCACATTCGCAGGTTGGTCAGGCGCTACCCTCACACCCATCTTCGGTAGCCAGCCATCCTCGGTAGCCAGTCTACCGCAGCCGATGACTCAGACCGCATGCAAAGGCGGGGTCATTCGCTGCATGCGTTCGAGCGTAAGGTGGCCGGCGACCTCACCATCGAACCTTACGTCCGCCCTTTCCGCCTGTCGCGTCACCTGGATCGTCCCTGAGTACCCCTTTCCTTCACGGACAAATCCCTCGAGGCTTTTGTCCGGCGTAGATCTAGCGCGCTTTGATCGCGACGATCCTCGGCCCAAGTGCGCGTAAGCCCGTCAGCATGATCGCGACGATCCTTACTGGGCGGGGCGGGCTGGCTGACGCGGGGCGGGACTGCAGGCTTTCATCGGCTCTTTAACGAGCAGGTGAGCAGCGCACCCGCGGGAAGAGGGAACTAGATCAGATCGTCCTAAAGATCGGATCGTATCCTTGACAATACCTTGGTTACTTGTTACGTTGTTGAGGTAGGGAGATGATGGAGATGACGACCCGAACTGCTCAGGACCTCTTGGCCGAACGCCGCTACAACGTGCAGGAAGCTCGGAGATCAAGCGACCCTATGGCCCAAGCGATGCTCCTGGCGCATGTAGCGATGATCGACGCCGAGTTGAGCCGGAGAAGGGGGACCGCGTGACGCGCCCTGCCTTGTTTGAGGTGAGGGTCCTCGCGACGTACCCGAGCAAGACGAAGAAGGGGGAGCCCAAGAGGCCCTGCGTCTCTTGTGGCCGACCGGTCCCGGAGAAGCAGCTGCCCCCCTCCTACAGGGGGCACGCCCCCTGTTGCCAACTTGTCAAGGAATGGAGGGCTAGCCATCGAGCAGCTCGAACCCCCTGAAGGTTTACGAGGTGACGATGGGCTCGGACGGGAACGTCTACTGCACGTGCCCCGCCTGGCGGTTCCAGAAGAGCAAGCCGGTGCTTGAGCGCACCTGCAAGCACATCAAGGCGTTTGCTGAGTCGAAGCGAAAGGGGTGATGGGGATGGGCGCTGCGCTGAAGATCAATCGAGACGACCGGACGGACTCGTACTGCCAGGGGTGGGACGTGTTCTTTCAAGGGGGCTGCTCGTACACGAACGACACGGAGATCGACGCCGACCTCTACAAGGAGGGCTGGGAAGCCGCGAAGCTCGAGGCCGACTGTGAGGCGTACGAGAACCGCTTCGAGGTTGGGGACGCGCTCGAGAGGAGGACGTACCGATGACGAGCCCGTACTACAGCGGAGCCATCTTTACGGACGCGCGGGGGGTGCGTGAAGCGCTACCGCATCGAGAAGGGTCCAGCCTGGGAAGACGAAGGAGTCGCAGCATGATGACGCGGGATCAAGCCAACGT